>ERZ833963.1432-NODE-1432-length-28451-cov-103.736723_pt1 | contig 28451 bp, 26 predicted proteins | sample MGYA00519693_ERZ833963 | MGnify/ENA primary metagenome ERZ833963 (study PRJEB31850, sample SAMEA3708748) | human gut metagenome | biome: human gut; feature: human-associated habitat; material: faeces | place: China | collected 2014 ... | reverse complement strand
TTCTCTTCAGGATATCAAAGCTATATGCATAACCCCACCTTTTTCCTACTGAGCCGTTTTTTGTTACTTTTGTTACTCGTAACTGCGTAACTCGGGCAGAGTTTGAGTAATCCATATCATGGAATCCCGATTCAAAGATTTTCGTAGACGGGGATCTCTGGGAGAAATACATATTTTTTACTCTCATAATCCATCTTGCAGCAGTAATGCGTCAGACCATTGCTCATCACCAGGTAGTCGACATGCAGCAAGAGATTGTAGGTGGCAACCTGCTCCAATACCTTTGGCGTGATTTTCACTGACGGTGCCTTATACTCGATGATCATCCTCGGATGCATATCGCGGTCATAGAGCACGCTGTCTGCCCGTAGTCGTTTCGTGCCCACCGGTAGCGACACCTCATTGGCCAACAGCCCCGAAGGATAGTGAAGCTCGGAAATCAGATAATGTACGAAATTCTGACGTACCCATTCCTCGGGTGTCAATGCCACATAGCGGTGACGCAGGATGTCCAGGACCATCGGCTTTTCACGGGTCCCTCCTATTTTTATATCGCTATGAGGTAGGTTGATTGAAATCATTTTGTTATCTTTGCAAGTGATTATTCTTGGTGGAGCCGTAGCAGGGTGACTCCTGCGTTTTCCACTGTGCAAAGATAGTCATTTATTGCGAGAATAACAGATAACAGAAACAGAAACATGCCAGAAAAGAAAGCTTCAGTTTCATTCGACGCGCTGATGCGACAACTCAAAAAAGGAGAGTTTGCACCCGTGTATTTGCTCATGGGTGATGAGCCCTACTATATAGACAAGCTCAGCAACTTCTTCCAAAACCAAATCCTCACACCCGAGCAACAGGCCTTCGACCTTACCGTGGTCTTCGGCGCTGATGTCAACGCGGCGCAGATCGCTGACTTGGCGATGCAGTATCCGATGACGGCACCAAGAAAGGTGATCATCGTCAAGGAGGCGCAGGGACTCAAGTCGTTTGATAAACTTGAGAAATATGTGCTCCATCCTCAACCGAAAACAATTCTCGTCTTCTGCTATAAAAATGGTACGGTGAACAGAAGACTGAAATTTGCAGCAGCTGTCGATAAGGTGGGTGTCATTTTTGAAAGTAAGAAACTCAAGGAGTGGCAGCTGTCAAAATACATCAACGACTATGTCAGTCGGCAAAAAGCATCTATCGACGAGAAAAGTGTAGCGATGATGGCGGACCATATCGGAGCAGACATTAGCCGACTCACTTCCGAGCTCGACAAGTTGCTCATCTCACTGCCGGAAAACGACAGACGCATCACGCCCGACATCGTAGAACGCAATGTGGGGGTGAGCAAAGATTTCAACGCCTTTGAGCTAAGAGATGCCATCGTTAACAAAAATGTTTACAAAGCAAATCAAATCATCAGTTACTTCAACAGTAATCCTAAAGCGGGCTCCGCTTACAGCCTCGTGCCGCTGCTCTTCAATTTCTTCCAGAATCTGATGCTGGCATATTATGCTCCCAACCGCAACGATCAGTATGCTTTGGCGGAGTATCTGGGCATGAGAAGTCCGTGGGGCGTGAAAGACTATCTCACAGGTATGAAAAACTACTCGGGAAGAAAGACACTACAGATTTTGGATAAACTAGGAGAAACAGACGCCAAAATTAAGGGTTTGGACAACCCAAATACGCCTCCCGAGGAGCTGATGAAGGAGCTTGTCTTCTTCATTTTGCACTAAAAAGCACCGAAAAACGCCAAAATAGCGCCTGTTTTTCTCTAGATTGAAAGTTGAGAAAATACCCGTTTTTTAGCCTAACTTCCTCAAAATGAGCGAAGTTAGGCTAAATTTTTTTGCTGAGATTTTAAAAATCTGAACCAACTCCTATCCTTGCCCGAATTTTCGCCAAAATGACGAAAAACGGCATTCTAAGCACATCGAGATTTAAGATTAACGTTTGTTTTGGTTTTAGATTGTTGAATTTCAAACTTTGAATTTGAGGAACTTGATAATAATATGATTTATAAAACCGAATCATTAAACTATTTGGATCGCTAAATATATATTTTGTTTAGCTATTTAAATTTACAAGCATGAATTTTAAAACTTAAACGCAAAAGTATGCAGATATACCATTTAATGATAAGTCTTTGATTATCAATAATAAAATCAAATATTTGAGAAGTTATATACATGAATATAGGGCTTTCAACCTGCAAAATCACCCTTTTTGGCCCTTTTCTATATATAATATGCAGATATAGCCTTGTCAAAGCCAAATAGTTGACTTGAATTGTTGATTTAAAGCTTCATAGGTCTTTTGAAGGTGATATTTGAATTTGCAAATCTTAATATATAGATTATCATATTCAAATTCTAAAATTTATATTATTTGATTTATCGAATATCGTTTTAGGATTAAAATTCCCTTCTTTACATTTGCAAATATCGATTTTTTGATTTAACTTTGCAAATACTTAAGTGAAGGTGGTTTTTTAGCCCCTTTTTATCTCTATGACTCCTGATATGAAAGACAGAATTAAGAAGCTGATGGAAAATCAGCACATGACGCAAAAAATTTTCGCGCAGTACACGGGCATCTCTGAAGGCACCCTCAGCGGTATCTTCAATGGTCGAACACGCCCAACCTTGCAGATCGTGGAGAATATCCATCAGCACTTCCCCAAAGTCTCCATCAACTGGCTGATGTTTGGCACAGGGCCGATGTATGTGAGCAACTCCCCCACTGCCGGAGACAATGCTCAGCAGTTTGATTCTACTGACGGTGACGCTTCTGCTGATGATACTATAGCAACCGGAGCATCACTGTCAGACGATGATCGCAATGCTGACAAACAAGTTTCATCCGGTGCTGCGCCTGGAGCACAGCAGCCTTCGCTTTTTGGGCAGGAAAATGGAAAAGGCAGCCAATCTGCTCGCTCTGCTACGTCTCAGGCTGAAAAGGTTATTGTGAAATATGTTGACAAGCCACAGCGAAAGATCACGGAAATAAGAATCTTCTATGATGATCAGACGTGGGAGTCTTTTGCACCAAAGAAATAATGTCTGTCTTTTGCCGTATCGAGGCTCTTCCGAGATAAGGCTGGTTTAATTCCTCATAAAGTGATAGAGGTTTGCTTCATGGGGAATCTTCTTTTATGTGCTGCAAGGTGTTTCTGTCTTCAGAACCGGTTGTGATTTAGGCTGCGGAAGAGCAATTCTTGCCATCGGATGAAATATTGTAGGGATAGAAATGCTGATTTCTTGTTTTTTTTGTGTAAGTTTGTAGGTGAATTATGGCAGAGGGGGAGCCCGATGGGAAGACACGAGGTGTTGCTCCTCAAAATATAATCCTCTAAATATAATAAGGTGTAAGCCCGAATATAGAGGAGGGTGAGCCCGAAAATAGAAAAAGAGTAAGCCCGACGGTATCGCTGCGGTGATGCTCTTGCTAAGAAGAAGACCCATTAAATCCATTTATATGAAGAAATATTGTATGGACTTGACAGTGGCATCGAACGATCATATCAGTGATCATCATGTTCTGCTCAAGCTCACTTCCAAACAGCCTCTTCCGGGGATGATGCCGGGACAGTTTGTCAACATTCACGTTGAGGACAGTCCCACTACCTTTCTCCGCCGCCCTATCTCGATCAACTTCGTAGATGTCTCCCGCAATGAGTTGTGGCTGCTGGTGGCCGCTGTTGGTGAAGGCACGAAGCACATGGCTAAGCTCAAGGCCGGCGACACACTCAACTGCCTCTTCCCCTTGGGTAATGGTTTCAGTGATCTCGCGGCTATTAAGTCTACGATTAGCAGTGATGCAGCTGCTGGTTCCGCTACTACGATTTGCAGTGCTGCTGCCTCCTCTTCCTGCGAAAAGTCGGATGACAGCCATCGTCTGCGCGTGCTTTTAGTAGGTGGCGGTGTCGGCGTGGCTCCAGTTCTCTATCAGGGCGCAGAGATCAAGCGTCAGGGCGGCGAGCCTGTATTCCTGCTTGGTGCCCGCTCTGCTAAAGATTTATTAGAGTTGGATTTGTTTAAGAATTTCGGTAAGGTATATGTCACCACGGAAGATGCTTCTGCTGGTGAGAAAGGCTTTGTCACCAACCACTCTGTTTTGCAGAATGAGCATTTCGATTTCATCCAGACGTGTGGTCCTACTCCGATGATGAAGGCAGTGACGAGATTCGCCAAAGAGAAGAATATTCCTTGCGAGGTATCGTTGGAGAATATGATGGCCTGCGGACTGGGCGCATGTCTGTGCTGTGTGGAAAAGACTGTCGACGGCAATTTGTGTGTATGCAAAGAAGGACCTGTGTTTAATATTAAGAAGTTGTTATGGTAGATTTAAGTGTCAATATTCATCAGCTCGAATTATCCAATCCTGTCATGACTGCCAGCGGTACGTTTGGCTATGGTGTGGAGTTTGCCGATTTGGTGCCTTTGGAGGAAATCGGCGGTATCATTGTCAAGGGCACCACATTGGAATGGCGCGAGGGCAACGACTATCCGCGTATGGCAGAAACAGCCAGTGGTATGCTTAACTGTGTGGGATTGCAGAACAAAGGTGTGGACTATTTCTGTGAGCATATCTATCCTGAGATAAAAGATGTCCCGACTCATTTCATCGTCAACGTGAGCGGTTCCTTGCCCGAGCGCTATGCCGAGTGCGCAGCGCGTATCGACGAGTTGGATCGTATTCCGGCTATTGAGCTGAATATCTCCTGCCCCAATGTGAAGGATGGCGGCATGGCCTTTGGTGTCACCTGCGAGGGGGCTGCCAGTGTGGTAAAGGCAGTGCGTAAAGTATATCACAAGACACTCATCGTGAAGCTCTCGCCCAATGTCACTTTCATTGCCGACATCGCCCGTGCTTGTGAGGCTGAGGGTGCAGACAGCGTGTCGCTCATCAACACACTGATGGGTATGGCCATCGACATCGAGCACCGCTGTCCCAAGTTGAGCATTGGTACCGGTGGACTCAGTGGTCCGGCTGTCAAGCCTGTTGCAGTGAGAATGGTGCATGATGTGGCAAAAGCAGTGAAGATACCGGTGATAGGCTTGGGTGGCATCATGACAGCAGAAGATGCTATCGAGTTTATGATGGCAGGAGCTACAGCCATTGAGATTGGTACGGCTAACTTCATCGATCCCGCTGTTACCGTGAAAGTCAAGAATGGCATGGCTCAGTGGCTGGAGCGCCACGGATGCAAGAGCGTGAAAGAGATTATCGGTGTCGTGAAATAGGCATGATAATCAGATATGATAATGGACATGGAATAGCCATGAAGTGAACATGATAATGCCGCAACTCCGCAAGTATATACTGCGAGGTTGCGGCATCTTTGTTTTGGTTTTATTGGTGTCCGCTAAAAATAGAGACCGCATTGTTCGAAGCCTCTGTTTTGTCTGTCGTGAGCCAAGTGGGTATGGCTCAGCAGCCTTATGCTTCCTGCTCTTTCTCTTGTTTCTTTTCTTGTCCTTGTTCCTGCTCAGCCTTTCCAAACTCTTTGTCGATTTTCAGCCGTCCTACTACCAAGAGAGTGAGGAGGCTGAAGACGAGTGAGAGCGTGAAGAAATGGCGGTAGCCCATCATATCTTGCAGTGCACCGGATACCAATCCCGGCAGCATCATCGAGAGCGACATGATAGCGGACCCCAGTGCATAGTGGCTGGTCTTGTATTCGCCACGACTATAATATATAAGGTATAGTGTGTAGGCAGTCAGTCCGAAGCCATAGCCGAATTGCTCCACAAACACACAAAGGCTGACCATCCACAGACTGGAAGAGAGCGTGTAACTCAGCAGCAGGTAGACCATCTGCGGCAGGAAGAAAGCCAGGGTCATCGGCCATATCCATCTCTTCAGTCCGTCTTTACCTGCGAGGATGCCTCCTAAGATGCCTCCCAACGAAACGCCGATGATGCCCACGGTACCTTGTACGAGTCCATATTCCTGAGGCGAGAGTCCCAGTCCTCCGTTGTGTCCCGAGTCGATGAGGAAGAGCGCAGACACCTTTTCCATCAGTCCCTCCGGCATGCGGAAGAGGATGATGAACATCAGAGCCACCCATATCTGTTCCTTGGCAAAGAATGTGCGGAAGGTATGCGTGAACTCGTCACCGATGGTTTTGAAGTTGACAAACGGGCGCTTGGCATCCTCTTTGGGGCGCGGCAATACACAGTTATGCCAAAGCCACAACAGCAGAAACAGTCCCGTGACGCCAAAGAATGTCAGACTCCACGAGTAAGAGATGCTGTTGCGGAAGACCACCTGCAGATTGCCCGCTATCATCACGAGTACGCCTTGTGCGAAGATCGTGGCCAGACGGTCAAACAGCGAGCGGATACCCATGAACGTAGCTTGCTGATGGGTGTTGAGTCCAAGCATATAGAAGCCGTCGGCAGAGATGCAGTGGCTGGCACCCGCAAAGGCGATCACCCAGAAGAAAAACAGCGAGCCCTGCAGCCAAAACGAGGTAGGTATCGTGAAGGCTACTCCGCCGAAGGCAGCGCCCAGGAGTACTTCCGTCAGCACGATCCACCAGCGTTTGGTCTTCACCACATTGATGAGCGGACTCCATACCGGTTTCAATATCCAAGGCAGATAGAGCCACGAGGTATAGAAGGTGATCTCGGCATTGCTCAGTCCCAGCTGTTTATAGAGGATCACCGATAGGGTCATAATTGTCACCAAAGGCAATCCGTCGGCAAACGACAGCGACGGCACCCATAGCCAAGGCGACCTGTGTTCTTGTTCTTGAAAAGTTGCTCGTGTTCTCTTTTTTGTTTTATTGAGCATAGTCGTAAATGGTCGTAACTGGTTTTAAACGTATAGCTTCGTGAGACTGGCACCGGGATAATAGTGCGCTAAGATTCTGTCATAGTCATAGCCTTTGGCGCCCATCATCGCGGCACCAATCTGACAGAGTCCCACGCCGTGTCCCCATCCTGCTCCGTGGAGGGTGAAGCTCTTTGGAAATCCGTCGGCATCCTCACCCACTTTGTCCACCACAAAGGCTGAACTATAGAGATGGCTGTTGCTGAGTGCCCGGCGTATCTCCAACTCTTTGCCAATGATCAGGTCATGGTTCTCACCGATGATCTTCAGCAGACAGATTCTGCCGCTCTTTCCCCGCTGCAAAGGCACGAGATCGCGGATGCGTCCCAACTTGCGTGATGTCTTTCTCTGAGTCAGCTCAGCCAATTCCTCTTGCGTATATTCTACCGTCCAGCGATAGAAATCCGTGGTCTCCTGATCATAGTCGTTGAGCACTTGCGACAGCACTTCTCTGTCTTTCGTATTGCAGAATGCCGGTGGTATGGAGCGTATCCACCGCTCTGCCGCAGCCTCTACCGTCAAGTCGGGAACCAACGCGTCGCTGCTATTGTTATTACTATTGTTCTTGTCTTCCTGACTCTTAACCATCTCAGCAGTGTCAGTCACCGCTTTCAGGTAAGTCTTCGGGCTGTTTTCCCAGCAATATTGAAATTCCTCCGTCACGCCGCCACAACACTTCGAGAAGCGCGCGTCACAGATCTCACCGTCGGAAATCAGAATCTCACCTCTTGTCAGTCTGATGGCTTCAGCCACGTGCGGACTGGTCTCCTTGGTGATGCCTTGGTAGCGCTGACAATGGTCATCGGCACAGACATCAAACAGCGTGTGGTCTTCACGGTCATACCATTTCACGATACGATTCTCGTCTTCCACCATCTCGGTTGCAGATGCTGATTTTTCTTGTGCTTTCACCTCGTCTGTCGTCTGCTCTCCTTTTCGTTTTTCCATCTGAGCCAGCAGCCATGACCGCGAGATAACCGCATGCGCCTTGAGCAGTTCCAGACTCGACGTAGCACTCATCTCACTGGAGATCACACTCTCCAGGTATTTCTCCACCGGCAGCTCATTGACAGCGCATACCTTATCGCCGTTCTGAATGAGATGCAGTGTACCCGAGAAAGTCTGTGTCTCTTTGCGCTCCCAGTGAAAATTCACGCCTATGGTCACATCGCTCAGCGAGAATGACGCGCCATCTGCCAAAGGCGAGAAGACCAGCTCGGGATATACCTCGTTGTTCCACACGATGCCGCGGGGTGTCATCTCCACCGTCTGAGCGCCTACTGCCTTTCGTCCCAGGACCGTGCAGGGGCCATTCAATGTAAAATGAATGGTCACACCACTGACGATTCCCACCTTCACTTGCGGTTCACAATGATATTTCCAACTCGATGATTCCATAGACATAATCCTATATAATAAGGTGTTGATGATGCAAAGATAGCTATTTTATGGCACAAAATCCCTACTTTACTCAAAAAGTTTGTATCTTTGCACTATGAATAGTACCATGAATAAGAAAAATCTCCTTGGCATGACACTGCCAGAGCTCAAGCAAGTGGCCGTGTCGCTCGGCATGCCTTCTTTCACCGGAGGGCAGATGGCAAAATGGATCTACACCCAGCACGTGAGTTCCATCGACGAGATGACCAACATCTCCAAGGCCAACCGCGAGAAGCTCAACGAGCTCTATCAGATTGGTTGTGCCAAGCCCATTGATGCCCAGCACTCCAAGGACGGAACCATCAAATATCTCTTCCCCGTAGCGGCCACCGCCGGCGCAGACTCGGCAGTGGCAGGCACCAAGTTTGTCGAGACGGTGTACATCCCCGAGAACGACCGTGCCACGCTCTGCGTCTCGTGTGAGGTAGGCTGCAAGATGAACTGTCTTTTCTGCCAAACCGGCAAGCAGGGCTTTGAGGGCTACCTCACTGCTACGGACATTCTCAATCAGATCTACAGTCTGCCCGAGCGCGACAAGCTCACGAATATCGTGTTCATGGGACAGGGCGAGCCGATGGACAACCTTGACAACGTGCTGCGCGCCACCGAAATCCTTACCGCTTCCTATGGTTACGCCTGGAGTCCCAAGCGCATCACCGTGAGCAGTGTGGGACTTAAGGACAAGCTCAAGCGCTTCCTCGAAGAGAGCCAGTGCCATGTGGCCATCAGCCTTCACTCGCCACTCCATGAGCAGCGTCAGGAGCTGATGTCGGCAGAGAGAGGTATGGCGATAGAGGATATCGTGGAACTGCTTCGCAACTACGACTTCTCCCATCAGCGCCGTCTCTCGTTTGAGTATATCGTCTTTGGCGGACTCAATGACTCTCAGGCTCATGCCCAGGCTATCGTGCGTCTGCTCCATGGCCTTGAGTGTCGTGTCAACCTCATCCGCTTCCATCAGATTCCTCACGTGCCCTTGCATGGAGCCAGCGAGGAGAAGATGGAGAGCTTCCGCGACTATCTCACGCAGCACGGCATCTACACGACGATCCGCGCCAGCCGTGGGCAAGACATTTTTGCCGCCTGCGGACTGCTCAGCACTGCAAAGAAGAAAGCAGAATCATAAAAGTAACGATGCTGTCCCGTGAAGTGTATTGCCCATAGCGCCATGAGCCTCAGAAGTGCTCTGTTGCTCTTACTGCTTTCAGCTCTTGTGAGTTGTCGCAACGGTGGCTTGCAGCCCCGTTCCGGCGGACAGCTCTACGAGGTACTGTTGGTGGGTGACCCAGCGGGCATGGTGCGCAGCGCACTCTCTGCCGACGTGGAGGGCTTGCCACAACCCGAACCGAGTTTCGACGTATCGGAGGTCAGCACTAAGGCTTTTGGCAATACGCTCCGCTATACGCGCAACATCGTGATTGTCGACATCAATGCTGAGGCTTATACCTGTCCCTCCATCCGCAGTGAGCGCAATGTTTGGGCACAGCCTCAAACGGTGGTGCATATCGGAGCACCGTCGGCATCGGCGCTTCACAATAGCATCGACAGCATCGGACGACGGCTGCGCTTTCTCCTCAACCGCTCAGAAGCAAGGAAGCAACTCAGCATGCTGCGCCATGAGCGAAACGTCAAAGCCGAGAAACTTGCCCGGAAGATGTTCGGCATAGAGGTGTGGATACCTGCTGACATGATTGCCAGCAAGCGGGGTAAGGACTTCCTTTGGCTGAGCAACAACTCTGCCACCATGATGCAAAACATCGTAGTCTATCGTGATTGGAGTCCTGTCAGGGCTTCCGGCGGTAAGACTGCTGATTGTGGCGACAGCGAAGCCCGTTGCTTCATCGGAGCCCGCGACTACATGCTTGGCCGCAACATCTTCGGCGAGACCGACAGCATGCACATGGCTACGGTGCCCGAAAGCGTATTGACCGATGGCTGCGGTTTCTACCGTGGCTTGTGGATGATGACGGGCGATGCCATGGGCGGTCCGTTTGTCAGCCGTACGTACCCGTTGCAGCAGCCCGAGCGGAAAGGCAACTTGGTTTGCCGTCATATCGTCGTCGAGGGTTTTGTGTTCGCTCCGGGTAAAGCCAAGCGCAATGCGGCCCGCCGTCTCGAAACGGTGCTCTATACCATGAGGCAGGCTAAGGGTAAGAACCGATGATTTCAAACATTAAAATATTCAAGACTAATATATAAGACCAAACAACCATGAACAACAACAAAATACGTGTGGCCATCACCCACGGCAGCACCAACGGCATTGGCTACGAGCTCATCTTCAAAACATTTGAAGAGCCAGAGATGTTTGAACTCTGCACTCCTATTATATATGGCTCCCCCAAAGTGGCTGCTTATCATAGCAAGGCACTGGGTATCAAAGACAACTTTACCATCATCAACGATGCCGGTGCTGCCCAGGAGGGTAGGCTCAACATCATTCCGGCTGTCGACGAGGAGATCAAGGTGGAGATGGGTATTCCTTCTCCCGATGCCACGTTAGCTGCAGTGAAGGCCCTCGACCGCGCCATCACCGACTACAAAGACGGACTCTTCGACGTGCTTGTCTGTGCCCCGGCCGACGAGGGTGTGGCTCATGTGGGCGGTTTCGACTTCCCGCGCCGCGCGAAATATATCGAGCAGTGCATCGGCGAAGGTAAGAAGGCGCAGAGTCTGCTCATCAACGAAGACATGCGCTTGGCACTGATGACTGACGAAATCAGCCTTAGGGATGTCCCTGTTGCCATCACTTCTCACGACATCATCGAGCAAGTGGCGATCCTCTTCACCACGCTGCGCCGCGACATGCGTGTCTCCAATCCCCGCATCGCCGTGCTTGCCCTCAACCCGGATGTTGACGGTAAGGCTGAGGGCAAGGAGGAGACCGAGGCTATCGTGCCGGCTATTCAAAAGTTGGCTGATGCCGGTGTCAACGTCTTCGGACCCTTTCAGGCTGATCACTTCTTCCAGCAGGGTGAATACTATCATTTTGACGCTATTCTCTCTATGTACCACGATCAGGGACTGGCACCGTTCAAGACGCTCCATCCCGACAACAATGTCTGCTATCTCGGTGGACTGCCTTTGGTGGCTACGGCTCCCGACCTCTCTCCTTGCTACGACATTGCAGGACAGGGCATTGCCGATCCCACACCGCTGCGTCACGCCATCTACGCCGCTATCGACGGTTTCCGCAACCGCCGTGCCTACGATGAGCCGCTGGCCAACCCGCTGCCTAAGCTCTATCACGAGAAGAAGGATGACAGTGAGAAGGTGCGCTTCTCCATTCCCAAGAAGCATGAGAATGCCATCAAGGAGCGACTCGGCAACCGTCCCGCTCCTGCCGCCAAGGCTCAGGAAAGCAACGACAAGGAACAATAACATACAATTAGCATACTACATCTCTCGACAGCATGAAAAAGAAATACCAGAACGGCTTCTTCATTTTTGGACTCATCATACTGATCATCATGGTCACCCAGCTTGACTTTGCTCAGGTATGGGCGGGACTGAAACATGCAGGCTATTGGTTTTTCGCCGTCGTAGCGCTGTGGATGTTTCTCTATGTGTTCAACACCTCTGCGTGGTATCTGATCATCAGGGGGGTGTGCAACCAGCCGTCGGTCGACGGCAAGCCGGTGAAGCGCATCCCCTTTCTGTGGCTCTATAAGATCACGGTGTCGGGTTTTGCCCTCAACTATGCCACGCCGGGCGGACTGATGGGCGGCGAGCCCTACCGCATCATGGAGCTGGCCCCTAAGATAGGTACCGAGCGCGCCTCGTCGTCGGTGATCCTCTATGCCATGACCCACATCTTCAGCCACTTTTGGTTTTGGTTGCTTTCGGCCATCGTCTTTCTCTTTGTTCATCCCTTTTCCATTTTCTATACGGTGCTCGTACTGGCCATCATCTGCTTCTGCATCTTGGGCGTCTGGTTCTTCATGGTGGGCTATCAGAAGGGTTTGGCCAACCGCGTGATGAACTTCCTCAGTCATCTGCCCATGATCAAGCGCTGGGCTACACCGTTTGTCGAGCGTCATCGTGAGCAACTCAACACCATTGACCGGCAGATCGCAGCCTTGCACAAGCAGCAACCGCGCAACTTCATCGGTGCCGTACTATTGGAACTCTCGTGCCGCATCTGTTCAGCTTTGGAGATTTTCTTTATTCTCCTCGTGCTCATGCCTCACGTCAACTTCATCTACTGTGTGCTCATCCTGGCTTTCACTTCGCTTTTTGCCAACTTGCTCTTCTTCATTCCTTTGCAGTTGGGCGGTCGCGAGGGTGGTTTCCTCATGTCCACTACCAGCTTAGGCCTCACTGCCAGTGCCGGCATCTTTGTGGCGCTGATCGTTCGTGTGCGTGAGCTCATCTGGACGGGTATCGGACTGTTGCTCATCAAACTGGAGAAGAGCTCGAAAGACAAATGATGGCTTCCTCGAATCTTAATTTGATGTAGGGACCCCTCCGTGGCCACCCTAATCCTCTTGTTTGTAATCGATCATCAGCAGTATTATGTAGCCATCCGGTAGTTAGGACGGCCACGGGGGGACCGCCCCTACGCTGTCACCATTCGTTTCAATTCGTGGTATTGTTCTTCCACGAATCAGCACTCATCTCCATGAATAATAGGGTGCAGAATGAGTCTTTGTTTGTCTCTGTAGGAAAAATCTGTGGTTAAACACAGATTTTTCCCGTACATCAATCGAAGGACACTCTAAGATTCTCTTCCCATATCTTCCTTTGTTGAATAAACTGACAAAAAACGGGCCTTATTTTGCGATTCTTTTCGGCGAAGCCGTCTTTTGCCGTGATTTTTTGAATTCTGAGCGATTTTTCATAACTGTATGTGTATTAGGTTTTTACGTGTTTGTACGCTTGCTCGCCATTTCAAAAGTGCTTATTTCTGCTTGTCAAAGTACCTTTTTGACCCTGTCATCTCGGTAGTTTGATGTGGTCATCTCGGTGATTTCATCGTGTCAGAAAGCCTTTCTGATAGCATCAACTCGGTAGTTTGACGATCAAAGCTCAATTTCTGCTTGTTTTCAACGCACTTTTTTCTCAGAAAGTCCCTGTTCCTTTCTATAGAATGAAAGTTCAGGAGAAAGGTCTTTTGTCAAAAGGTTTTCTGTTCAAAACAGCGATGCCGACAAAAATCATAGGGTAGGGGAATCGTAATGCCGGATATTCTTTGTAACTTTGCATCGGGTTATACCTATTATATATAAGACATGGAACATATAGAAGTGGTGGCTGCCCGCCGACCGCAAGGTGGTAGACCATCTGTGTTCTATGCACTTGCTGGTCAGGTAAATCGTCTTTTTATAAGGAAAAGTTTGGTGGAACGGAAAACTTTTAGTAATTTTGCACGCTGTATGGGTATGTTATACTCTAAAACCAAAATAAAAATGACTTTAATATAGCTGGATGAAGAAAGACAATCAGAGGAATCAGTACCGCGTCAACGGTCAGATTCATGTACGGGAAGTACGAGTCGTAAGTGACGACGGCTCACAAGTAATGCCTACACGTCAGGCACTTGACTTGGCTCATCAACAAGGGGTAGACCTCGTGGAGATCTCGCCCAACGCTCAGCCGCCCGTTTGTCGTCTCATCGACTATAGCAAGTTCCTCTATCAGCAGAAGAAGCGTGCCAAAGAGATGAAGCAAAAGCAGGTGCGTGTGGAGGTGAAGGAGATTCGTTTCGGACCTCAGACCGATGACCACGACTATCAGTTCAAGCTCAAGCACGCGAAGGAATTCCTCGAAGAGGGCAACAAGGTGCGCGCATACGTGTTCTTCCGCGGCCGTTCTATCCTTTTCAAGGAGCAGGGTGAGGTGCTGTTGCTGCGCTTTGCCAATGACTTGGAGGAGTATGCCAAGGTAGAGCAGTTGCCCAAGCTCGAAGGCAAGAAGATGTTCTTGTTCCTCGCTCCGAAGAAGGCAGGCGTCGCCAAGCAGAGCCAGCAGAAGCGTGACCGTCTTGCTGCTGAGGCCAAGGCCAAAGAAGAGGCTAAGGCACAAGCTGCTGAGAATGCTGAGAAAAACGGACTTCTGGCCAATGCCAAGGGTGGTGACGCCCTCCGCAAGCTCGCTGAGGCCGGTGACGGGGACAAGAAAGACTAAGAGACAGAAAAACTGAGTGGTACCGCCGGGTATATGCGTTGCCACCTTTCAATTCATATCAACATTAAAACAACAAAAAAATGCCAAAAGTAAAGACTAACTCCGGTGCAAAGAAGAGATTCACATTCACCGGTACGGGTAAGATCAAGCGTCATCACGCTTACCACAGTCACATTCTGACTAAGAAGACAAAGAAGCAAAAGAGAAACCTCGACCATCAGACATTGGTCGACAGCGCAAACCTCAAGCAGGTTCGCGGTCTGCTCTGCCTCCGTTAATCGTAAACCTTTTTAGTCGAACGCTTAAAGAACAAAATTATGCCAAGATCAGTAAATCACGTTGCATCTAAAGCAAAGAGAACAAGAATTCTGAAGCTCACAAAGGGTTACTATGGAGCTCGCAAGAATGTCTGGACAGTAGCTAAGAACACTTGGGAGAAGGGTCTTACCTACGCTTATCGTGACCGTCGTAACAAGAAGCGCAACTTCCGCGCTCTGTGGATTCAGCGTATCAACGCTGCCGCTCGTCTCTCTGACATGAGCTACAGCCAGTTGATGGGTGCTCTCCACAAGGCAGGCATCGAGATCAACCGCAAGGTTCTCGCTGACCTCGCTGTCAACAATCCTGAGGCTTTCAAGGCCATCGTTGACAAGGTAAAGTAAAGAAAAGCCCTGAGCAATCAGAGTTTTGTAGATAAGAAACAGGATAGCGATGCCGAAAGACTCCGCTATCCTGTTTTGCTTTTTGTGATGTTTATATATTTTTGCAATGATTTCAGTAGAGAATCTCAAGGTGGAGTTTGGTACCCGGCCGCTGTTCCACGATGTCAGCTTTGTCATCAACGACCGTGACCGTGTGGCTCTCGTGGGTAAGAACGGTGCCGGAAAGTCCACCATGCTGAAAATACTCTGTGGCCTGCAAAAGCCGACTTCCGGTACGGTGTCGGTGCCCAACGGCTCTACCGTGGGCTATCTGCTACAGGTGATGAAACTTCAGGATGACACTACCGTGCGCGAGGAAGCACGCAAGGCTTTCGCCGGACATATCCATATCAAGGAGCAGCTCGATAAGATGCAGCAGGAGATGGCCGAGCGCACCGACTATGAGAGTGAAGACTACATGGCCTTGGTTGACAAGTTCACCCAGACCCATGAGCGCTATATGATGATGGGAGGAGAGAACTATGAGGCTGAGATGGAGCGTACCCTGACGGGTCTGGGCTTCGAGCGCAGTGACTTCGACCGGTCTACTCGTGAGTTCTCCGGCGGTTGGCGCATGCGCATCGAGCTGGCAAAGATCCTTCTCCAGCATCCCGACGTGCTGCTCCTCGACGAGCCTACCAATCACCTCGACATCGAGTCTATCCAGTGGCTTGAGCAGTTTCTGGCTCAGAGCTCCAGTGCTGTGGTTCTCGTCAGCCACGACCGCGCCTTCATCAACAACGTCACCAACCGTACGCTGGAGATCACCTGCGGCCATGTCGAAGACTATAAGGTGAAGTATGACCAGTATGTCGTGCTCCGCAAAGAGCGTCGCGAGCAGCAGCTGCGGGCTTATGAGAACCAGCAAAAGGAGATTGCCGATACCAAGGCGTTTATCGAGCGCTTCCGCTATCAGGCCACCAAGGCCGTGCAGGTACAGCAGCGTATCCGTCAGCTCGAGAAGATCGTACCCATAGAGGTCGATGATGTCGACAGCAAGGTCATGCACCTTAAGTTCCCGCCGTGTCTGCGCAGTGGCGACTATCCAGTTATCTGCGACGGCGTGCGCAAGGACTATGGCTCTCACACCATCTTCTCCCATGTCAACATGACCATCAAGCGTGGCGAGAAGGTAGCCTTTGTCGGTAAGAACGGCGAGGGTAAATCCACGCTTGTCAAGTGTATCATGGGGCAGATACCCTTCACCGGTACGCTGAAGATTGCGCATAACGTGCAGATTGGCTACTTCGCACAGAACCAGGCCCAGTTGCTCGATGAGAGTCTGACGATCTACGACACCATCGACCGTGTGGCCACGGGCGAGATGCGGTTGAAGATCAATGACCTGCTCGGCGCCTTCATGTTTGGCGGTGAGATCTCTGAGAAGAAGGTCGGCGTGCTTTCCGGTGGTGAGCGCTCCCGACTGGCCATGATCCGCCTGTTGCTCGAACCGATCAACCTGCTCATCCTTGATGAGCCGACCAACCACCTCGACATGCCGTCAAAGGATGTGCTCAAGGAGGCCGTCAAAGCCTTCGACGGCACCGCCATCATCGTCAGCCATGACCGTGACTTCCTCGACGGACTTGTGTCAAAGGTCTATGAGTTTGGCGGCGGACAGGTCAAGGAGCACATCGGCGGCATCTATGACTATCTCCGTGCGCACAATGCCGAAACCATTCATGAGGCTCTCAACGGCAAGGTTACTGCTGAGGAAAGGACTGTAACAGACGCAGTTACAGTCTCCGCCACGCCGCAGGCTACGTCATCCGCAAAGGGTGGGGCAGCACAGCCGAGCGCGTCTCAGCCCGCCACCAAGGAATCTTGGGAGGAGCATAAGGAAAAACAAAAGAAGCTGCGCAAGGCGCAGCGTGCCGTGGAAGAGTCTGAGGCAAAAATTGCCAAGATGGAGGCTCGCCTTAAGGAACTCGACACGTTGCTCATGGATCCCAAGAATGCGGCCAACATGCAGCTCGTCAGCGAGTACTCCACAACCCAGGAGGCTCTTGACAAGGAAAACGACCGCTGGATGGAACTCTCCGAGAAGGTGGAAGAGCTATTGTGAATGTTGAATGATGAGTGATGAGTGATGAATTGGCGTCACCCTTGATTCTCTAAGACTTCTATGTTCTCTATAGTTTCTATAGTCTCTATCGCTTCTATAAATTTCTAACTTTAAAATAAAACAATGATGAACATGAAACAGATTCTCCCGATGCTGATGCTCGTCGCAGCGCCCGCACAGGGCCTGATGGCGCAGAACCAGTCGGGACTCGACATGAAGAACTTCGACAAGAGTGTCCGTCCTGTCGATGATTTCTATCGTTATGCCACGGGTGGATGGCAGAAACTCCACCCGCTGCCTGCCGCCTACAGCCGCTATGGCAGCTTTGACATGTTGCAGGAAAATGTCAACAAGCAGGTCAATAGCATCCTTACTTCTTTGACCAAGAAGAAGTTCAAGGAGGGCACCACCGAGCGCAAGCTCAGCGATTTCTATAAGCTCGCCATGGATCAGGACCGCCGCAACAAGGAGGGACTGGCTCCCGTGAAGCCGCTGCTCGACGAGATGGAGGCTGCCAAGACACTCGACCAGCTCCACGACTTGCAGTTGAAATATGCCAAGATCGGCTATGGCGTGCCCTTCGGCTCGTATTTCGGTGCTGATGACAAGAACGTCACCCGCAACATCCTCTGCCTCTCTCAAGATGGACTGACACTGGGACAGAAGGACTACTATCTCAACAACGACAAGGCAACGAGCGACATCCGTGACGCTTACAAGAAGCACCTCGTGCGCATGTTCAAGCTCTACGGCTTCTCCGACGCGCAGGCCAGTGCCAAGGCTGCCGATGTCTTCCGTGCTGAGACTGAGCTGGCTATTGCTTCCAAGAGCAATACTGAGCTCCGTGATCCCCAGGCTAACTACAACAAGATGAGCCTGAAGGAGTTTGAGGATAACTATCCCAACATTCCGCTCTGCCAGATGGCTGAGGCTGAGGGCGTGAAGCTCGACTACATCCGGGAGATGAATGTCGGACAGCCCGCTTTCTTCACTGCTCTCAACAGTCTGATGGCCTTGCAGACTCCCGACGAGTTGCGTGCCCTCATGGAGTGGGACGTCATCCAGAGCTCTGCCTCTTACCTCACCGACGAGATCCGTCAGGCCAACTTCGACTTCTTCGGCAAGACCATGAGTGGTCGCAAGGAGGAGTATCCGCTTTGGAAGCGTGCTACCAACCAGGTCGAGCGTGCTATGGGCGAGGCGCTCGGTAAGATGTATTGCGAGCGCTACTTCCCTGCCTCCAGCAAGAAGATGATGGAGGAACTGGTGCATAACCTGCAGATCAGCCTCGGCGAGCGCATTGACGCACAGACTTGGATGAGCGACTCCACAAAGAAAAATGCTCACGAGAAACTCGATAAGTTCTATGTCAAGATCGGCTATCCCAACAAGTGGACTGACTACTCCAAGCTCACTATCGACCCTTCGAAGAGCTACTACGACAATGTGCTTGCCACACGTGAGTTTGCCGTTGACAAGATGATCGCTGACAAGGCCGGTAAGCCTGTCGACCGCGACGAGTGGTTCATGACACCGCAGACGGTCAACGCCTACTACAATCCGACGACCAACGAGATCTGCTTCCCCGCAGGCATCCTGCAGCGCCCGTTCTTCGATCCGAAGGCTGACGCTGCCTTCAACTATGGTGCCATCGGAGTGGTCATCGGCCACGAGATGACTCACGGCTTTGACGACCAGGGCCGTCAGTACGATGCCAATGGCAATCTCCACGACTGGTGGACAGCTGCCGACGCCAAAGGTTTTGAGAAGCGCGCAAAGCTCTACTCCGACTTCTTCGACAGTATCGAGGTACTTCCGGGACTGCACGCCAACGGTAAGTTCACCCTCGGTGAGAACCTCGCTGACCACGGAGGTCTGCAGGTAGCCTTCAATGCTTACAAACATGCTACGGCCAATAAACCGCTGAAGACCATCGACGGTCTCACACCCGACCAGCGCTTCTTCATCGCCTATGCCGGCGTGTGGGGACAGAACATCACCGACCAGGAGATCCGCAACCGTGTCAAACGCGATCCACACTCTCTCGGTGAGTGGCGTGTCAACGGCGCGCTGCCGCATATCGACGCCTGGTACAAGGCCTTCGACGTGAAGAAGGGCGATAAGATGTATCTTCCGGAAAATCAGCGCTTAGAGCTCTGGTAATCCGATACGACGAATAAGGGTGACCAACGCTGGCCACCCTTATTTGTCTTTCCACTTGCGCTTGCTTGCTTTTTTCGATTGTTATTGTCTCTTTTCTCCTTTTTTTTTGCTATCTTTGCGCTGGATTCTATAGTGTTTTAAAGATAAGAGACAATGCCATTAAGATTACCCGATAAGTTACCGGCCATTGATATTTTGAAGCATGAGAATATCTTCGTCATGGACGAAAGCCGCGCCCATACGCAGATGATTCGTCCGTTGAAGATCGTGATCCTCAATCTCATGCCGTTGAAGGTTACCACTGAGACTGATCTGATCAGACTGTTGAGCAACACACCGTTGCAGATTGAGATCAACTTCATGAAGTTGCGTAGCCACACGCCTAAGAACACGCCCATCGAGCACATGAAGATGTTCTATAAGGATTTCTCTGTCCTCAGTGAGCAGAAATGGGACGGAATGATCGTTACCGGTGCGCCTATCGAGCAGATGGCTTTCGAGGATGTGGAATACTGGCAGGAGATCACGGGCATCTTTGACTGGGTCCGCACCCATGTCACCTCCACGCTCTATATCTGTTGGGCTGCTCAGGCTGCCCTCTACCATTTCTATCAGGTGCCCAAGCATCCGTTGGAGAAGAAGCGCTTCGGCATCTTCCCACAGACGCCGCTCGATCCCTTGCTGCCAATCTTCCGCGGTTTCGACGATGTGTTTATGATGCCGCACAGCCGGCATACCGAGGTGCGGCGTAGCGACATCGACAAGGTCGATGCGCTGCGCGTCATCGCCGAGGGACCGGAGAGCGGTGTGAGCATGGTCATGGCCAGAGAGGGTAGGGAGTTCTTCATCACCGGACACCTGGAATATGCCCCCGACACGCTCGACAAGGAATACAAGCGTGACGCAGGGAAGCGCGACGACGTGGAACTGCCGAAGAACTATTATCGCGACAATGACCCCACAAAGGGACCGTTGGTCACCTGGCGCTCCCATGCCAATCTGCTTTTCAACAACTGGATTAACTATTACGTCTACCAAGAGACTCCTTATAACATCAACGAGATTAAGTAATGCTGATGAAAGAGCAACGCACACTCGAACTTCTTGCTCCCGCACGCGATCTGGCCTGCGCCATGGCCGCCGTGGATCATGGTGCCGATGCCATCTATATCGGTGCGTCGGATTTCGGCGCCCGTGTGGCGGCGGGCAACAGTGTCGATGACATTCGCCAACTCTGTGACTATGCCCATCGCTATGGTGTCCGCGTGTATGTCACAGTCAACACGCTCATCTATGAGGATGAGATCGACAAGGCCTACCAGCTGATGAAGCAGTTGGCCGAGGCTAAGGTCGACGCGCTTTTGGTTCAGGACATGGCAGCTATAGAGCTGATAGCCCGTGTGCGCAAGGAACTTGGCTACGCCCCGGCTCTTCATGCCTCCACGCAGTGTGACACACGGTCGGCCGAAAAGGTACGGTGGTTGCAACGGCAAGGTTTCAGCCGGGCTGTGCTGGCACGCGAGTTGTCATTGGATGAAATCAAGGCTCTACACAAGGCAGTGCCTACTGTCGAGTTGGAGGGCTTTGTCCACGGCGCGCTCTGTGTGAGCTATTCCGGTGTTTGCTACGCCTCGCAGCATTGCTTCGGACGGTCGGCCAACCGGGGCGCTTGTGCTCAGTTCTGCCGAATGAAGTTTGATTTGCTCGATGCTGATGGCTGTACGATAGAGCACGACCGCCATCTGTTGTCTTTGAAGGATATGAACCGCCTCGACCATCTCGAGGAGCTGGCCGATGCCGGTATCTGCTCGTTCAAGATAGAGGGACGGTTGAAGACGGCTGACTATGTCAAGAATGTGGTCAGCGCCTATAGTCGGAAACTCGATGACCTCGTGCGTCGTCGGCCCGATGATTACCGCAGGGCTTCCCTCGGAAAGGTGAGCTATGGGTTTACGCCCGACTTGAAGAAGACGTTCAACCGTGGCTTCACCACCTATTTCCTCAATGGACGTCAACCTGATATAGCCTCATTCGACACGCCGAAGGCGCTGGGCGAGATGGTCGGACATGTCAAGGAGTTGCGTCGTGACTCGTTTACGGTGGCGGGTATTGCCGCTTTCGCCAATGGCGACGGGCTGTGCTTCCTCAACGACGAGCACGAGTTGGAAGGCTTCCGGGTCAATAGGGTGGAGGGCGGACAGCTCTTCCCCTTCAAGATGCCGGCACATCTGAGAAAGGGCATGACGCTCTATCGCAACCAGGATGTAGCCTTTGAGAAGCTTTTGAATGGTAAGACCGCTGACCGGCGCATCCCTGTTGCCATGGCTTATGGCTTGACGCAAGACGGTTTTCGTGTGAGAATAAGCGTCGTTGGGGAGGGCGCTGAGGCTAAGAATTTGCAGGCGGAGGCGTCTGTGGCCTTTGGCCATCAGGCAGCCAAACGCCCACAAACTGACAATATAAGGCAGCAACTCGCCAAACTCGGTACGACAGCCTTCCATTGTGAGCCTGCCGACATCACCATCGAGCAGGGAGCCGACGGGCTTTTCATCCCTTCCAGTCTGCTGTCTGAGTTGAGACGGGAGGCGGCTGAAAGCTTGCAGAAAAAGATTATTGAGGCGACTGAGCAGAAGCAAGTCCTGTCCACAAAAAATGCTGTCGGGCAGGAGCCGGCAGAAACGAATGGAGAAGAGGGAGATCGTAAGGGAACAGAGCAGGCTGAGTGCAATGTCAACTTTGAGCAGCCACAGGATCTCTACGACACCTACTCCTATTTATATAATGTCGCCAATCACCTCTCCCGACAGTTCTATGAGCGCCAGGGCATCAAGGTGAAGGCTCCGGCCTTTGAGGTGAAGGAGCCCGGAAAAGCACTGGTGATGCAATGCCGTCATTGTCTGCGCTATGCTCTCGGCCATTGTGTCAAGCGTGGCGGGACAGCCCCACGATGGCGTGAACCGTTGACGTTGCGTCTCGGTGACGGCCGTCGCTTCCGGCTGGAGTTTAGATGTGACTTGTGTCAAATGAATATCTACGCGGAATGAGAATCATTCGTCTGTTGCTGATCATGTTTGCGGTGGTCTTCTCGCTTACGGGTTGCTATCAGCCCCACCGCCGCAACCATGCCGCTTTCAAGTTCAGTGAGCGGCAGATCGACTCGTTGTCGTTCTTCTCGACGCACCACTACACCAACAACTATAACTTTGTGGTGAAGGCCGACTCGCTTTCGCTGATCAGTCAGATGCCCGAAGAGTATATTGGTGGTCTGCCTACCGATTCGTTCCTCGTGCGCAAAGGTGCTCATCTCGTGGTGGCCGACATACGCATGGTTCCGTCAGACAAGACTGACTCGGTGTGGGTGGAACTGGCCAACGACAGCTCGGTCTTTGGCTGGGCACGCGAGACTTATCTGCTTCCCCGTGTGATGCCCGACGACCCGATCTCGCAGTTCATCTCTGAATTCAGCAACGACCATGTGCTCATCTTCCTTTGTGTCATCGCTGTCTTCGCCGCGGGCTATGCCTTTTGGAACATCAAACGCCATAAGGCACATATTGTTCATTTTCACGACATCGACTCGTTCTATCCCACCTTGCTGTGTCTGACGGTGGCCTTCTCGGCTACGCTCTATGCCAGCCTGCAGATGTACGCACCGCAGATGTGGCAGCATTTCTACTATCATCCCACGCTCAACCCCTTCTCAGTGCCTGTGCCGTTGATGATCTTCCTCTGTTCGGTGTGGGCGATGCCGGTGATCGTATTGGCCTGTGTCGACGATGTCCGCCGGCAGTTGAGCTGGGGAGAGGGTGTGCTCTACTTGGGTGGACTGGCTGTTATGTGTGCCATTGACTATATCGTTTTCAGCATCACCACGCTCCACTATGTCGGTTATATCCTGCTCGTGGCATATGTGGTCTTTGCCATCGACCGCTATCTCCATGTGCCACACGCCCGGTATGTCTGTGGCAATTGTGGGGAAAGGCTTGACCATAAGGGTAAATGCCCTTACTGCGGAGCGATTAACGAATGATGAGTGATGAATGTTGAATGATCTCAATGATGAATGTTGAATGATGAATGTTGAATAATGAGTGAGGAATGATGAATGAATAAAAACAACTTAATATCATAAGAATATGACTCGACAAGAGCGTTATCAGTATATACTTGATTATTTCCGGAAGCAGGAGCCGCATGTGACAACCGAGTTGCAGTTCGGCTCAGCCTTTCAGCTTTTGGTGGCTACGTTGCTCTCAGCACAATGCACCGATAAGCGTATCAATGCTGTGGCACCGGCACTTTTTGCTAAGTATCCTACGCCGGAGGCCATGGCTCAGGCTGAGGTGGAGGATGTTTTAGAGTATATCAGCAGTGTGAGTTACCCTAATGCCAAGGCGCGTCACCTCGTGGCGATGGCCCGGCAACTCGTTGCTGACTATGGCGGTGAGGTTCCCTCTGATCCTAAGGAACTCGAGAAGTTGCAGGGAGTAGGGCGTAAGACGGCCAATGTGTTGCAGGCTGTGTGGTTTGGCAAGCCGGTGATGGCCGTCGACACGCATGTCTATCGTGTGGCGCATCGCCTGGGCTTGGTGCCCGCAACAGCCAACACGCCATTGAAAGTAGAGCAATTTCTTGAGAAGAGCATTCCGGTGGAAGACATTCCCTCGGCCCATCACTGGCTGCTGCTCCATGGGCGGTATATCTGTCAGAGTGCCAGGCCGAAGTGCGAGAAATGTCCCTTCGACACGATATGCCCGAAGCTGCTGAAGGGCAGTAAACTGGAATAGTCCTCGCCAGGTTGGTAAGGACAAAATGAAAAAAGATAAAGGAAAGAATAAATGAATACTCAACTGATATTCAAATTTTTGAAGGATGTGGCCGCCAACAACAACCGGCCATGGTTTGCTGAACATAAAGAGCAGTATCTGGCTGCAAAGGCTGAATTCGAGAAAGGGGTGATGCAGGCTATCAATGCTTTGGGAGCAATGGATGAGTCGGTGGCTCATCTGGCGGTAAAGGACTGTGTCTATCGCTTTTATCGCGATACTCGCTTCTCACCCGACAAGTCGCCCTATAAGCGCCATCTGGGCGCTTACATCTCTGCCCACGGCCGTAAGGGATTGCATGCGGGCTATTATGTTCATCTGCAACCCGGTCACAGTCTGATTGCTGTCGGTGCTTATTGGCTGCCGACAAACATCCTCACGTCTGTGAGGAATGAGATCATGGGAAACATAGATGAGTGGAGACACTGTGTGGAGGACGGCGAGTTCATCCATCTCTTTGGCTATCCCAACGCTTCGGAATGGAGCGATGACGCGCCTGCGCCAAAAGGATTTGGCATCAGTTGTCTGAAGAAAGCGCCAAAAGACTTCCCCAAGGACTATGAGTTCCTCTCTTATTTGAAGATGAAAGACTATTGTGCCTGGCATTGCGTGCCCGATGATTTCTTTCAAGGTGATCATTGGGCAGAGGAACTGGTGAAGATTGCTAAGGTAGCCAAACCGATGATGGACTTCACCAACAATGTTATTGACGATTACGAGTAGCGGTTTCTATAGCCTTGGCTCGGGAAGTCTTTACTTGGCTGCGATACAAAAACAAAAAAGGAGACTCCCGTTATGAGAGTCTCCTTTTTATATATGGTGAAGGATCAGAGCTGATTATGCTTCTGCATGCTCCTCTGTCTCAGCCTTCTTTCTTCTTGTTGTGCGCTTCTTCTTGGGCTTCTCCTCAGCAGAGGGATCTGGTTTCACACCGGCAAGCTCAGGGTCGATGAGGATACGTCCGCAGTATTCACAGACGATGATCTTTTTGTGCATCTTGATGTCCAACTGGCGCTGTGGCGGAATCTTGTTGAAGCAACCGCCGCAGGCATCACGTTGCACGTAGACAATGCCCAGTCCGTTGAGGGCACCTTTGCGGATGCGCTTGAAACTGGCAAGCAGACGCGGCTCGATGCGGGCCTCCAGTTCCTTGGCCTTCTCCTTGAGATCTTCCTCTGCCTCGCGGGTCTCCTGCATGATGGAATCGAGCTCGTCGCGCTTCGATTCAAGGTCCTTCTGGCGCTCGGTGAGCGTAGCCTGTGTGTTGGCGAGGTCGTTCTGACGCTCCTGCACCTTTTGGTTGGCTTCCTTGATCTTCTTGTTGCAGAGTTCGATCTCCAGTGTCTGGAACTCGATCTCCTTGGTCAGCGTATCGTATTCACGATTGTTCTTCACCTCGTCGAGCTGTGCTTTGTAGCGGTCTACACTGGCCTGGTTCTGCTCAATTTCATTGCGCTTTTGTGCAATGGCAGCGCGGAAGTCTTCAATCTCAGCGTTGATGTGTTCCATACGTGTGTTGAGACCGGCGATCTCGTCCTCAAGGTCACGTACTTCGAGAGGAAGTTCGCCACGCAGTGCCCGCTTCTCATCGATGGCAGACAGGGTGGTCTGTAACTGATAGAGGGTGGAGAGCTTCTCCTCCACCGACAACTCTGATGGGTCTTTCTTTGCCATGATTATTATGTTTTTATAGTTCGATCAATATGTATTTATACTTGAGTCAATGTGCATTGAGAGCTTGATTCATGTGTATCTATTGTTGGATCAACGTGGATTGACGTTGAGATCTAAAAATAGATAATCGGATTGGTGTTGATCTCCGACAAAATGCAGCGGACGCCGGGGCATTGCTGCGTGATGATGTCGCGGAAGATCTCCTGTGTGAACTGCTCACTTTGATAGTGCCCGATGACGGCAATCTGTATGCGTTGCTCGTAGCCGAAATATTGATGATAGTGCATCTCGCCGGTCAGGAAGGCGTCAGCACCGAGGGCTACAGCGTCCGGCAGCAGGAAATCACCGGCTCCTCCGCAGATCGCCACGCGACGGATAGGGCGACGAAGCAGTTCGTTAGCCATCACACACTCCACATTGAAAGTTTGTTTCAACCGGATGATGAAGTCGTCGGCGGCAAGAGGCTCTGTCCATTCCGCAATCACTCCTTCGCCGCCAACCACAGTTCGGGTCTCTCCGTCACTGGCTTCCACCTCGGCGGATTGGCGTTTGCCGAAGAAAGTAGGGCGCTCCAGTCCCAGCTTCTCTGCTATCTTGAAGTTCACGCCGCCCTTTGCGGCATCCATGTTGGTGTGGAGTGAGAGAATGGTAATGTGCTGTTCGATGGCTTTCATCACCGTGCGTTGCACTTCATCCTCGCCGCAAAGCCTTCTGAGTTTGTGGAAGATCAGAGGATGGTGCGACACAATGAGGTTGCAACCTTTGGTGACGGCTTCGTCCACCACAGCCTCGGTCACGTCAAGACACAATAAAGCCCCTGAGACATCCGCCTCTGTCAATCCCGTTTGCAGGCCGACATTATCGTAGTCTTCCTGCAAGGGCAGAGGCGCGAACTGTTCAAGGGCATTCACCACTTTTGCTATTTTCACGCTTAATACGTTTTAGATTACAAAGGTAGACAATTTATTTCGATCCACGTGAGCTTCTTATTGGTATTTAAGAACAATTAATAAAAAAGCCCCATCTTTTCAGACAGGGCTTCTTATATTTGCTTTCTGACGCTGTGTCCGTTAGCGGATGCTGTGCCAGAAACGGGTTCTCTTATTATCTACTCTTTACTTCAGCAGACCACGGTTCTCAAGAGTGAGGTTGAGCAGCGTGTTGTACTTGCGATACTGCTTCTCGTTGAGTACGTAGTGCATGTACTTCAGCTCCTTGGTAGCAGCTTTCTTGACGAGCTCTGCACGCTCAGCAGCCTCTGCGTTAGCGGCCTTGCGCATGTCGTTGATGAACTGGTCGTGGATGGCCTCGACAGCGTCGATCTGATCAGAACTCAGCTCCAGTGTGGTAGCCAGCTTGCTGTAGTTGACAGTCATGTCGTAGTTTGCAGCAGTGCTTGCCTCTGTTACCTCAGGTGCATTCTCAGGGATGTTCTCTGTGTTTGCAAATGCCATGCTCATTGTCATCATGGCAGCCAGTGTCAATACAATCTTTTTCATCTTTTTACCTTTCTTCTTTCCCGGCCTTGTCCTGAAACTTGTTCCTTGGATCTCTATCCGGGTGTTCAACATGTTATCCTTGAAATCACTTATCTTCTTGATTTCGATGCAAAGTTACGAGAATTATTGATACCAACCAAATAAATTGTTAGCTGTGTGCGTAAACAGCTGCTTATTTTGATGTAAATCAAAGATTATGTTGCCATTTTGAATTTTAATAGGCTTGTAACTAAGAAAAAAGCACTACCTTTGCAGGCGAACAACAAATAATCAAAAGAATAGTATTATAATGAGCGAAAACAAGAGTAACAAGTTGGTAAGCGTTTCTTATCAGCTCTACGATGTCTCTAATGGACAGAAAGTGCTTGTCGAGATGACCGAAGAGGCCAAGCCTGCTACTTTCATCAGTGGTATGGGCTATATGTTGGAGGACTTTGAGCGTCAGGTTGTTGATCTGGCTGTTGGCGACAGTTTCAACTTCGAGTTGGCACCGGAGCAGGCTTTTGGTTCCCGCAACAGCGATTTGGTGAAGAGTGTGGACAAACATATCTTCGAGATAGATGGTAAGTTTGACTCCAAACATGTCTATCCCGATGCCATTCTGATGCTGCAAAATGAAGCCGGCGATCACTTCAATGGACATGTCGTGGAGGTGGGACCGGATACAGTGACCATCGACCTCAACCATCCATTGGCCGGTTGCACGCTGAACTTTGTCGGTCAGGTGCTGGCTAACCGTGAGGCCACGAAAGAAGAAATGGCGCAGTTGGTCAAGGCTATGTCAGGCGAAGACTGCAGTGGTCATTGCGACAACTGTGGCGGCGGATGTGAAGGCCATGGCGAAGAAGGCTGTGGTGGTGGTTGCGGCGAAGGCTGCGGACACTGTCATTAAACGGTTTTTTTGAATACCAAAGTCTATAAAAGGCAGCAGAGCTCTTTGTCTGCTCCTTATATATAAATTAAGGTGTGTACGCTACTTATATAATAAGGTGTAGGCGATTAGACAATAAGGAGGCATCTGTTAGATAGTCACGAAACACCTATTATTATAGGTGGATGGTGATGTAAAACTAAAAAGTTACTATGTTTGCAAACGCTAACGAAGAATTAAGACCATTGGATATTC
>ERZ833963.1420-NODE-1420-length-28612-cov-3.494730_pt1 | contig 28612 bp, 20 predicted proteins | sample MGYA00519693_ERZ833963 | MGnify/ENA primary metagenome ERZ833963 (study PRJEB31850, sample SAMEA3708748) | human gut metagenome | biome: human gut; feature: human-associated habitat; material: faeces | place: China | collected 2014 ... | reverse complement strand
AAAGCGGGTAAATGGACAAAAGAATAGTTACACTTGAAAAATATAGAATATGCGATTGATAAATATAAAAGCGGCCCTTTTTCTTCTCTGCGGGTTGGTGTTTGCGGTGGGCTGTGACGATGATGACAGCGACTTCAAGGGGAGAGACAATTACATCACTTCATTCTGCTTGGTTAAGGGGGAGACAACCTTGACGGCTTCCATCCTCGATGATTCTTTGAAGATTGTTGTGCCGGAGGATTTTTCGTTCGACGGTATGCGACCGGAGTTCAGCGTGAGCGAGAACGCCACGATCTCTCCCGATCCCTCGACGATCACGGATTGGGACGGGGAACACCGTTTCATGGTGACCTCCTATGCGGGGAAACATGACCGGGAATACGTTTATTCGGTAGAAAAATCTGCTGTTGTCCGGGTGGGTAATGTTACTTTACTCACGCAGGCGGACGTGGATGCCTTCGGGGAGGCTATGATTAGCGAGATTGATGGTAATTTGACGATCGGTCAGACCGATGGGGAAGATGTTATCGAGACGTTGGAACCCCTGAATCATTTGCGGAAAATCAAGCACAATCTTACGATTAACCCGACGTACGAGAGCGAGGAGATCATCGGCTTGGAGAATCTTGAGGAGGTGAGCGCTATCGTCGTGGATGCGAATACCCCGTTGAAAAAACTTTGCTTGCCAAAGTTGAAACGGATATATTTGGATTTCAAATTTTCCGGAATCGGTCAGTTGGAGGAGATTGATTTCCCGGAATTGGAATCTATTGAAGGGGGAATGGACGTGTCTTCCATGTTCGCATTGATCTCCGTGAAACTGCCTAAATTGCAGAGTGTATCTTCTTTAACGATCAATTATTGCACGTCCTTGGAAAGTATCTCTGTCCCGGTTTTGGAAGAGGTTACGACATTGACGGTCTCGAACAACAACGTCCTGCAGGCGATTGATTTCACCTCCTTGCAGACCGTGACCGGGAGATTTACCTTGTCCAAAGGTGTGTTTGAAAATTTAGAAGGGTTTAAATCTCTGGCAACTATCGGTTCAACTCTTGAAATACAAGATCTGAGTGACCTGACGAGCCTCGACGGGTTGGAAGCTTTAACTACCGTGGGCGAGAGTGCTAACTTCCGCAGCATGAGTTCTCTTGCGGATTTATCTGCTCTTGGTTCGCTTACGAAGGTTTCCAGCCTTTATTTCTCGGAAATCCTTGCCGAGGATTACTCTTTCTTGGAGCATTCCCTATCTGTCGGTTCGCTCTCTTTTAGCCAATCAAATGTTGCGGAATTGGACATCCGGGAGATTGACGGCTTGACTTATCTTGAGGTTCGTAATAACAATGTGCCTCTCACCTTGATCGGTGACGAAGCTATCTCCATGCAACGTTTATCTCTTTATGCCCCGAATATTGTTATCAAGGGCATCAAGGAAGTCACGACGACAGATTTCTTTGAATTCTGGATATCCGGTAGTCGTACGGAGGCAGTTCAGTTGAATGTGGAAAAAGTGACCGGGAAATTCAGCCTCACGGTTGTGGCTGCCGTGGATGATTTGGATTTACCCAATTTGAAAGAAGTTGACGGGGAGTTCGGTTTTTACATTCAAGGACGCTCCCGGGTAAATCTACCGAAACTGACAAAAATCGGTTCGTTAAGTGCTGGACATTGCTGTAACATGGAGTTGCTGTCACTGCCTGCGCTGGAAACGGTGAAAGGTGATTTCAATATTAGGGCGAATGACTCTTATGGTGGTCATTTGGATGGTATCTATGCGCCGGCATTGAGGTCTATCGGGGGAAAGTTGACGTTGAACGCATGGACGACGAGAACAGCCTCTTTGGAATACGTCAATTTTCCGGTACTCGTGTCGGCGTCTGCTGTGGAGATTAAGACGAATGTGGGGTTATTCGACTTCTCCGGCTTGAAAAGCGTGATCCCGGTACTGACTTCCGACAAGTGGATCGTGTCGGGTAACGGGTATAATCCCCAGTATCAAGATATGGTTAATGGAAACTGGAAAAAGGAATAGTTTATTTCTGTGAGATGGTAAACGTACTGGGTCTGCAAATCAAAATATGTGCTTTGCAGACCTAGTTGTATGTTTATGTGTTAGATTATCAGTATTTTGTTTTGTGAAATAAAGAGTGAAAAATAGTGTCATAAACTTCTACTGTCTTTATATTTTATATATTTTTGCAACGATTTTGGTGTCACACCTCGTTTCGGGCGTGTGGTGAAAAGGGAATCAGGTGCAAATCCTGAACAGACCCGCTGCTGTAAGCTCCGCCAAAGTCCGTGAACAAGACTCACATCCACTGTTTCGACACGAAATGGGAAGGGCGTTCAAGGACGGAGCAAGTCAGAAGACCTGCCAAGATCATGAGTTCGTAACTCTCTGGGACTAGAGTTCGCGAGGTGCAAGAAAAATAAATCTTTCTTGGATTAATGATTTGGTCCAAGGTGATTGCAAATGAAGGCGATCGCCGGAAATGGAATGATCGGATTTGTTATCGTTTAATGGCAGAGTAAATGAAATTAATCGTTTTTGGTGTAATTTTATGGTGTTCCTTGTTTGGGAATTATTTGTGGGCACAAAAAGTGGACACGACAAAGGTGTACAATATTGATGAGGTTGTTGTTGCCGCCAAGCGGGTTCAGAAGGAGGTGATTCCGGTTCAAACGATGGAAGGTCCGGTGTTGCAAAGGTTGACAGTACATTCCGTTGCGGATGCTTTGCGTTATTTTTCGGGGGTGCAGATCAAGGATTACGGGGGAATCGGGGGCTTGAAGACCGTGAATATCCGGGCGATGGGGACCCAACACGTGGGGGTGTTTTATGATGGTATCGAGTTGGGAAACGCACAGAACGGGACCGTGGATCTGGGACGTTTTTCACTGGATAACATGGAGGCGATCTCTTTGTATAACGGGCAGCGGAGTGCCATATTCCAGTCTGCCAAAGATTTTGGCTCGGCCGGGTCTATTTATATGACAAGCCGTACACCTAGATTTACAGACGGGAAGAAATATAACGCGAAGGTTACTTTTAAAACGGGATCTTTCGGGGTGGCGAATCCATCGGTGTTGTTTGAACATCGGTTGGGGGAACACGTGAGCGGGGCTTTTAGTTCGGAGTATATGTACACGACAGGAAAGTATAAGTTTAGCTACAAAAAAAAGAATGGTTACGATACGACTGAGGTTCGTAAGAACGGGGATGTTCGTGCTTTGCGGGCAGAGTATGGTGTGTTTGGCCGGATGAATGACGGGGAGTGGAAGGCTAAGGCATATTTTTATGATTCCGAAAGAGGTTATCCCGGCGCATCGGTACGGGAAGAGCCGGGAAAGTTCAAGCATCAGGATCGTCAATGGGATTCTAATTTTTTCCTTCAAGGTTCTTTTTTGAGGCATTTTAGTGGTTATAGTTTACAGATGAACGCGAAGTATGCCTATGATTATTTGCATTATCTTTCCGATCCCCGGTTGGACGTGAGTACGATGTACGTGAATAATCATTTCCGGCAACACGAAATTTATGTTTCGTCAGCCAATATGTTTGCCATTTTGCCTTTTTGGAACGTGGATGTGTCCGTGGATTTTCAGTGGAACAAGCTGAATGCAGATTTGGTGGATTTTGTCTATCCGACCCGTTACACGACTTTAGGGGCCGTGGCGACGGCCTTGCATTTTGACCGTTTTAAATTTCAGGCAAGCGTGTTGGGGACTTTCGTGCATGAGCGGACGAAGGTGGCGAATGGGGCAGCGGATGATATGCAGGAATATACACCCACGGTCGTGATGGCGTGGCAACCGTTCCGTGTGGCGGATTTTAACGTGAGGGCTTTTTATAAGCGAGTGTTCCGAATGCCGACGTTGAATGATTTGTATTATACTTTTATCGGGAATATAAATCTGGAACCGGAGTACACGAACCAGTATAACGTGGGAGTGACTTATAATCGCAACTTTGATAAAGGGGTGTTGCTGGGGCTGGACGTACAGGTGGATGCCTACTATAACGAGGTGTCGGATAAGATTATTGCCATGCCGACTTCCAATCAGTTTCGCTGGACGATGGTGAATCTGGGAGAGGTGGAAATTCGAGGGGTTGATGTCGCCGTGCAGAGTAACTGGAGGTTCTGTCAACATTGGTTGTTGGATGCCCGGGTGAATTACACATACCAGAAGGCTCAGGATTTCACGAAGAAGGAGAGTACGTATTACGGGGACCAGATTCCGTATATCCCTTGGCATAGCGGTTCGTTGATTCTGAACGGGACGTACAAGAGTTGGTTTTTGAATTATAGTTTTATATACACAGGGAAGCGTTACGAGGCGAGCGCGAATATCCCGGAGAATAGGGCTAAAGAGTGGTATACGAGTGATTTCTCGTTATCCAAGAATTTCTCGTGGCGAAAGACTGTAATTCGACTGACGGCGGAGGTGAATAATATTTTTAACCAGCAGTACGAGGTGGTACAGTGTTACCCGATGCCGGGGACGAACGTGAAGTTTATTATCAACATAGAAATTTAGATAAAGATCGAATGATGTATTGTGAAAATCGAATGAAATTAGGTATGTTAATGTTCCTCGCGTTGGGAATGTTATTGTTTTTTTCTTGCCGGAATGATGATGATGAAATTATTCCGTCCGTAATAACGAAGGTTACCCCGAGCGATTCGGTGCCGGGGCCTGTAAAAGGTTTTTTCCTGTTGAACGAGGGGAATATGGGAAGTAATAAGGCCACGTTGGATTATTTTGATTATGCTTCCGGAGAGTATCATAAGAATATATTCGCAGAGCGGAACCCGAGCGTGGTAAAGGAGCTGGGAGACGTGGGGAATGATATTCAGATTTACGGGAATAAGTTGTACGCGGTGATTAATTGTTCTCACTTGCTCGAGGTGATGGATGTGAACACGGCTAAGGAAATTACGAAGATCACGGTAACGAATTGTCGTTATATTGTTTTTCATGAGGGATTCGCTTATGTCAGTTCGTATGCCGGACCGGTACAGATAGATCCGAATGCCCGTTTGGGTGAGGTGGTGAAGATTGACACGGCCACGCTGAAAGTCGTGGGGAGTTGTACCGTGGGGTACCAACCGGAAGAGATGGTGATTGTCGGGAATAAGTTATATGTTGCAAACTCTGGAGGATATCGTGTGCCTAACTACGATAATACGGTGTCCGTGATTGACTTGGAAACGTTTAAGGAAACGAAGAAAATCACGGTGGCGATTAATCTACATCGTATGCGTGTTGACCAAAATGGACTGATTTACGTGACTTCCCGCGGGGATTATTATAACGTACATTCAAATACTTACGTGATAAATGCGAAGAATGATCTCGTGGAAGGATCTTTGAATTTTCCGGCGAGCGAACTTTATTTGTGTGGCGATTCGCTTTATTCTTACAGCACGGAGTATAGTAAGATTACGAGTAAGTGGACGGTCAATTACACGATTTATGACACGAAGGCGAAACGTATTGTCTCTCGGAATTTTATCAAGGACGGAACCGAGAAGTCTATCGTGACTCCTTACGCTTTGGCGGTAAATCCGGAAACAGGCGAGATATTTGTGGGCGATGCCGGGGATTATGTTACCCCGGGGAGGTTGTACTGTTTCGGGCCTGACGGGAAGAAGAAATGGGATGTGCAAACGGGAGATATTCCTGCTCACATTGTGTTTACGACAAGGCCTTTACAGGAGAAAGACGGGGAGGAAGGATAAATACTCGTTTTTTGGGTGTGAACAGAATTGAGTAATTCCTGCTTGCACAATCGTAATTGATGGAAAATGTAAAAAACAAATAATATAAGATTATGAGAAAAAGTTTGTATGCGAGCGTGATCCTATTTGTGTTAGGGATAGGAGCCTGCTCGGATGATGATGATGTGCAAGGTGGTGGAGATGATGAGTATGGATACGATGACGGGGCCGTGTTGGCTGATGACGCTATACCCCAGACAATCCCTCATCAGAGTTATTTTATCGCAAACGAGGATTGGTTCGGGCATGAGATGGGCAGTTGCAACCGGTTTTACCCGGAGAAGGATACGATCGTCTATCGTTGTTTCCGGAAGGCTAACCCGGGGAAGACATTAGGGGTAACTACTCAATTTGCAATGAATTGGGGTGGATATATTTATTTCATGTCGAAGCAGGCACCGCGTTTGGTAATAGCGGATGCGGAGACATTAGAGGAGAAAATATCGTTTAACGTGATCGATGGAGACGGGCGAGGTTGCCTGGGTGTGGACGTGAAGACGGTGTACGTGGCGACGACGAATGGGATCCGTATTTTCCGGGTGAATAAATGGGCTTTTGGTGGATTCGTGAAGGGGACTTCGAGTGCCACAGGCGATTTGTATGAAGGACAGATCGGTGATATGGTTCGTGCCGGGGATTATGTGTTTGCCGCTTTACAAGGTAAAGGGGTTTTGGTCATCGATCCGGTGGCTCATGAGGTGAAGAAGGTGATAGAGGTAGAGATGCCTGGGGCGTTGTGTGTGGATAAAGAGGGCTACCTGTGGACTTCAGCAAAAGAGAAGGAGTTATGGCGGATTGATCCTTACACGTGTGAAATCGTGAAACAGTTGAAGGTGGCAAAGGCCCCGTCTGTTGGTTGGGGAGCTTGGAGGCCGAGTTCTTTGTGTGCCAGTACGCAAAAAAACGTGATTTATTGGAATATCGGAACAGCGGGTATTGCTGGAAGTACGGGAAATCAGGAGTATCGTTATGATATTGACAAGGACGAGATGGGACCGATAAATGGTGTGAGTGGTTATGGGGTGTCACGCGTGGAGACGTTGATAGATGTTATCGTGAATTGTGGGGGAGGGACATATGACGGAACGACAGGTGAGCAAGTGAGCAGCATGAAGATTTTGGGAGGTTTGACGAATGAAAATGCGTCCTATGCTTATTTTTTCCCGTCCATCCCATTTTTTGAGGATACGAACGAGCCTCACGTGCTGGTGAACCAGATCATTTTGAAGCCAGGTGAGGAGAAGAAGATTTGTTTGAGTGATCAGGTGTATGATGCGGATAACACTTCTGTATCTATTTTGAAAGATTTGATTTTTAACGAGAAGCAAAAATTGGTGACTTACCGGGTGGAACGTGACACGTTGTATTTGAAGGCCGGAAGTGTTCCCGGTAGCACGAAGTTTATTTTTAATGTTTGTTCTAACGGGAGGGAGAATGAAAAGAGCGTTCGTGTTGATGTACGGGAGTAACGAGGTAAAAATAGGATAAAAGATATGAAGAAATTTTTGAATTATATGGTATGTTGTGTTCTCGTGCTTGCGCTTACTGCTTGCGAGGATGATGACGTGATCAGCGAGTTAGTGCTTGCCGGTTCCGAGTTACAGTTGTACGAGGGAGAGACGGGTGAGGTTGAGATTACTTCAGGGAACGGTAAGTACGTGATTGATGTGGCTCAACCCACTGTGGCGGAAGCGATTGTGGAAGACGGTAAGGTCGTTGTGAAGGCGTTAAAGTATGGTTTCACGACGTTGACTATTTCCGACGGAGCTGGCGAATCGGCTAGTTTTGATTTGAGCGTGTTGGGGTATTTCGATATAGAATTGAGTAGTCACGAGGTGGAGGATTTTCAGAATGGTCGGGTGATGACCGTAAATATCGTGGAGGGTAACGGGGAGTACTCGATCAAGTCGGCAGATGAGTCAATAGCTACTGCCGTGGTAGAAAAGGATAGTATTATCGTGATCAAAACGGGGAATCCGGGAGAGACTGTTGTAACCCTCACGGATAAAGGGGGAAAACAGGACACGGTGCATGTCATTTCGACCGAGATTGTTAAGTTGATTCCGTATAAAGAGGATGTGTTTCACATTTATTCTGTGTCGGGTAGGATACAATTGAAGATAGAGCAGGGGAATGGTAATTATATAGCAACTTCTTCTGATGAGTCTGTCGTTAGTGTGGCAGAGGGAACGCAGAACACGATCGCTTTGATGCTTGAACCGAAGAAGGTGGGCACGGCGATATTGACGATAACGGATCAATGTGGTGAGACGGGGGTTTTGAAAGTGGAGGTACACTGGCCGGTGTTTAAGACGGATGATCCGTACGTCTATTTTTATGGAACAAATGCGGTGGAGAAGTCTATTTATTTGTCCGGGAACGATGAATATGAGGTTGTTGGAGATTCGAAGCCGGGAGTGGTGACGACGAGTTTCTTGTATGGTTCTTTGGTTATGAAACCACAAGGGCTAGGCCGGACGACGTTAACGCTCAAGGATCGCTCAGAGCAAACTATTGATGTCGTGGTAACAGTAAAGGATTTCCTGACAGAAGCGGACGTGTTGGCTGATGATCGGGTGCGGGCAGAGTTACCTAGCGAGAATGTGTGTTACGTGAAAGGGGAATGGCCGACGGGTACATTCTCGGCCACGGAGGAAGATGGTGAAGTTTCTATTCAATGGATTCCGGATGGTTCGATGAAAAATCGTCCGACGCAGTTGAAGTTCAATGGAGGATCGGAACCCGGGGAAAAGGAATTCGTATCGGCTCGTCATTCTTTTTCGACTTTCACGAAGGCGAACGTGACTGATGTGAAGGTGTTGAAGAAGGATGGGAAGAAGATTTGGGTATCTTGTATTGTGAAAGGTAAATTGGCGACTTGGGTAGGAGAGCTTGAATAGTGTAAACGGATAATGATGATGGACTATGAAAAATAGATATTTTAAGTTGTTTTTGATGTTGGTGTTAGCCGGATGTTTTGTCGGATGTTCGGATGACGATGATGACGTGATACCGGAATGGTTGCCTGTCGGGACAGAGCCCGTGTTTAAGGGTGGGATCGAGGTGGATGTCGAGAACACTGTTTTTAAACGGGAGTTTGAGGAAGGGGATATGATTGGTATTTTTGCCGTGGAGCGGGACGATCATAACCGGGTTGCTTACCCGAAGGCCGAGGGGAATTACGTGAATAATGCCCGTTGGGTGATGCGGAACGGGAAGTGGGTGCCTGCACGGGAACGGGATTCTATTCATTTTGCTGGAAAACCATTGGATATTTACGCTTATTACCCGTATGATGTGGAGAATGTTGACCCGACACGGATGGAGGTTGTCGTTCCACAGGAGCATCGGTTGGATTTGTTGACCGCCCGGGGGGTGTTTAGTGAGGATGACTCCGTGGAGTTGACTTTCCGACATAAATTTGCTTTGTTGCGGGCCAGGGTGTTACCTAACGGAATCGGGGCCATGCCCAGTGATTTGATGACGGCACGGGTGTATTTCGTGGGTAAGGAAGGTTATTTGAATTTGAGCGTGGCGGATCCGAGAAATGAGATGGTGTTTGATTACCCGGAGAAATGTTACACGGAAGTTCCCCAGGCGGAGATTCCGGAAGGGGCAACTTACCGGGAGTTCGATGTTTTTGTTCCTGTTCAGACGTTGGTAAAGGGCAATCGTCTTTTTCAGTTTACCCAGTGTGGAGGCGTTGTGAATCACGTGCTTGAGGAGAATTTGGTGATGAAAGGGGTGATGGATATGGAAATCTTGTTACAAGCGGATATTGACACGGAGCATGTTTATCAGGTGGGGGACGTGTACCCGAGTACGGGTTTTCCGGCCGGAATCGTGATCAAGGTGACTGACGGGGGTAAACACGGGACGATTGCCGCGTTGAGTGGTTTTTCACGCACGTGGGGTACGAAGGAAATTACGGGTGCCACGAACGAGGAGGACGGACGTGAGAATCACAAGGCCGTGGAGGCGTACGATCCCGAGTGGGAGAGTCATTTTCCCGCTTTTGCTGCTTGCCGGGAATTGGGTGAGGGATGGTATCTTGGGGCTAAACAAGAGTATATAACTCTTTTTAATTTCTACAAGGAGAATAAGACGGATGTGAACGCTTTGTTCCGGAGCTGGGGAATGGGATCTCCTTCTTTTGGGGGGCTGAGTTCAACTGAGAATACTGCGAATCCTAAAAATTACGTTTGGAATATTTCGTTGCCGGGTTCTTCCGTATCAATAAGTCAGGTGACTAAAAGTGCCACGGCAAAGATTTCCCCGTTGTGTAGATTTTAGATATGATGAATAGGTGTATAAATTTATTATTGTTGTTCATTGCTTGTTTTTTGCTTGTAGCTTGCAGTGATGACAAGAAAGAGGAGGAGCCACTGCCGGTTCCTCCTCCGGTGATTACTTTGGATAGTGAATCGGGCGTGTACGTGACAAAGGTAGGTAAGTCGTTGACCTTACGTCCGGACGTGGAGAATACGGCGGGAGCGGAATATACATGGACGCTGAATGAGGAGGTGGTCGGAACGGATAGTGTCTATGTTTTTGCTCCGGACGTGGAAGGTTCTTATTTTTTTGAATTTCGGGTAACTACACCGGGAGGGAGTGCGGAGAAAGTGATCCGGGTGGATGTGGGAAAGAAGGCGTTGCCTGTTATTTCATTCGCGTTGCCGGGATCCGGGGTAAAGGTGGTTGCGGCCACGGATTACGTGTTCCGTCCGGATGTGCAGAATAACGAGAATGCGGTTTACGAGTGGTATTTGGGTAATGATAAAGTGGGAAGTGGAGAGGAATATACCTTTAATCAAGCGGAATTGGGGGAGTACCAGTTGACGTTGATTGTGGTTAACGAGGATGGACAGGATGAAAAGCAACTTACCGTGGAGGTAGTGGAACGACAACCTTTACAAGTGGAGTTTTTGAAATCCAGTTTGTTGGCGGAGAATACGGATTGTTATGTGTTTAAAGATGGAACAATTTGTTTGACTCCTTGGATTGAGAATGCGGGGGAGGGGACCACTTACGAGTGGTCGGTGAACGGAGAGATCGTGGAATGCAAGGATCGGGTATTTGCTTTTGAACCAGCTGGCGAAGGAACGTTCACGGTAAGCGTGCAAGTGGTAGATGCGGATCAAGCACGAGCAAAGATGATTAGCCGGAATATTCAGGCGACGTCGATCGTAAGGCAGGTTGCCACGGTTCAGGTTATTTGCAGGGGAGATGAGATGGGGGCTTTCCGGGCGGCCACGGGGACAAGTGCTGCCGAGAGTAACCGGGTATATGAATATTTGCCTGCCCCGGGACAGTTTATTAACGAGTATAAGGAGGCCGGGATGGGAGATTTTACGGTCAGTACTCAAAAGGAAGCTTGTGATTATGCAGCCCGGCGATTGGAGAATCATGCCTACGTGTCTTTGGGTGGTTTTGGCGGTTATATTATTGTCGGTTTTGATCATAGTGTCCTTAACTCGGGTGCTTACGAGGGGTATGATTTTGCCATTGAGGGGAATGCTTTTGACGGGAGTTCGGAGCCGGGAATCGTGTGGGTCATGCAAGATGTGAATGGAAATGGATTGCCTGATGATACGTGGTATCAGTTGAAAGGTAGTGAGTATGGAAAGGAGGAGACGATCGAGACGTATGCCGTGACTTATTACCGTCCGGCAGGAGTGGGCATGAATGTCGGTTGGTCGGACAATTGCGGAAACACGGGTGTGATAGATTATTTGGCAGAATATCACTCTCAAAATAGTTATTATCCGGCATGGGTAACGGAAGATAGCTATACTCTCCGAGGAGTGTGTTTGAAGGCTCGTAATCGTTTTAATGGCTCTATCTGGGTGAATGAAAATTATGATTGGGGGTATGCGGATAATATGGGTAGTGACCGATTGTCGACTTCTGTTAATCCGGATGCAGAACCGGTAAACGTGTATTTCAAGATCAGTAATGCTGTTTATGCGAACGGGGAGGCTACTGATCTGAAGTATATCGATTTTGTTAAGATTCAAACAGGGGTGAATGCTAAAAGTGGAATTATCGGAGAGGTTTCAACGGAGGTATTTTCTGTAACTGATAAAAATGTAAATAATTAGAAGGGTTCGTTGCTTTCAGGTTTGAGGTTGTCTCTATGACGGGGACAACCTCATTCTATTTATATTTCTTGTGTTTTTATATGGTTAGGATGCACGTAGAGGTTTATTTTTAATTCCGTTGTTATTTCGGCGAGCCACAATGTTCGGGATAGCTACTCCTAGTGAAATACAGAGAATGATGAGGGCTGAATCGACTGCGTTAGAGAAAGCATTGGTAACTTCTCCGATTACCCCATGAAGTTCGATAAAGCCTAATAACGAGCGATACATTAATACTCCCGGAATCATGGGAATGACAGAGGGAATGGTTAGCACGTGGTTGGGAACATGGAACCAATGTGTGGCTTTTACGGCAATAAGGCTGACAGTGAAACTCCCCATGAATGAACCGATAACCGGTCCGTAGCCTAGTTCTAAGTTTACGAAATTACGCGTGCATACCGCAATAATTCCACCTGTGGCAACGATCCACGACAGGCGTTTGGGTACGTTGAATATCATTGAAAAACCCATTGCCGCAATGGCTGCCGCAAAGGCATACACGAGATAGGAATCGTGGGAAACGATGCTTAATTCATTGATTTTTTGATTTATGTTGAGATCGTTCACGATTAATATTCGCATGGCAAACGCAATGCCGAAAGTCATGGCTCCGATCATCATGATCGTGTTGGCTGCGCGGGTGATGCCGACGAGCAGGTGATTGTCGATCATATCATCCACAAAATTAATCAGCGGAACGCCGGGAACAATGAATAAGGCACAAGCCAATAGCGGATGATAAGGGGTAGAGGATAGGCCGGAGAAAGAGGAGGCGTATGCCAAGCAAGTGGAGACAAATGCTGCAATACCGATACTCATGTAAACATTGATACCGGTCTTGACGCAGTATGCCCGAGTTCGGAAACCTATGAAAGCACAAATGGAGGCGAACAGGAAAGCGATCCAGTCGGAGCCGAATAGTTTGCAAAATCCTCCACAGGCAAATCCGGCACCGATAGCTACTAGGTAAGGAGTGTAATTTCGGGGGGTATGAATGATCTTTTCCAATTCTTTTTCATAGTCGTCTAAAGAATAGTTTTCTTCTGTAGCTTTGAATGATAACTTACTGATTTGTGAGATCATGGTCATGTTGATGGCGTGATTTTCACATTTTTGAAACTTGGAAAATGAATGTTGTTCATCACTTACGTTAACCATGATCATGGTCCAACGAATGTCAATATGCAATTTCTCTTCCGGAATGTTCATAAAAGCGGCAACACGTTTCATGTTTCGTTCAATACGATTGGTGTCTGCTGCACTTTCCATTAATAGTTTACCTGTACGGAGTAAAAGATCCAGTTTACGCCGTAAAAGAAGTACATCCCATACTTCTGGATTTATTTCGTCGGTGGAATGATAAGTATTGATGTTTAAATTTTCCATATTGGGGTACGAGCTTTCGAATAATATCTAATGTGTTATCGGTTTAAATGTTTTATCCTAAAGCGAGAATGAGTAATTGAGCTGAAAGTACCCGGAGGAACATGGCCAGCGGGTAGACCGTGGCGTAGCCTACTGCCGGGGCATCACATGAGGTTTGTTCGTTGGAATAGGCGAGGGCGGGAGGGTTGGTGTTGGCTCCCGATAGAATACCGATCAGCGTGTAGTAATTTAGCTTGCAACCGTAGCGTCCAATCAGTCCTGTCACGAGTAATGGGAAGATGGTGATGATAGCCCCGTAGCCGATCCAAACGTAGCCACCCTCGTTCACGATGGTTTCGATGAATCCTTTTCCGGCTCCCAGTCCCACGCAGGCAAGGAAGAGAGCAATGCCGATTTCCCGGACCATCAGGTTCGCGCTCATGGTGGTGTAGGTGATTAATTTATAGTGCGGGCCGAAACGACTGATGAGGATGGACACGATGAGTGGGCCGCCTGCTAGCCCCAGTTTTAGCGGTTGTGGGATGCCGGGGAGCATGAAAGGAATACTTCCTAGCACGCATCCCAAGGCGATACCAATGAATATGGGGATGAGGTTGGGATGATTCAGACGTTTCAACGAGTTGCCGAGTACTTTTTCTGCGTGACTTACCGCCAGTTCACTTCCGACTACCGTGACACGGTCACCCATTTGCAGTTGCAGGTTCGGGGCCGCCACGAGATCCACGCCAGAACGATTTATCCGGGTAATACTAGCTCCGAAGTTCCGGCGGATTCGGAGTTGCGATAACGTTTTCCCGTTTAATTCGGGTTTTGTGATGAGGATACGACGGGAGACGAGGTTCGTGTCTTCGTTTTCCCACTTCATGTCGATTTGTTTACCAAAAAACACAGTGATGGCTTCTATATCTTTCGGGTTGGAGATCACGAGTATTTGATCCCCGATGTGAAGTATGGTTTCCGAGTTAACTAGTTCCTGTTTTTCACCTTGATGGCGTATACGAGAGATGACGAATTTGCGGTTTACAAGAGGCTGGATGTCCTTGATAGCTTTGTTGTCGATTGCCTTATTGACGATTTCCAGTGAGACGGGACGTACGGTTAATTCTTGTAAATGTCCCAGTCCTTTTTCCGCTTCAGTTTCTTCCGTGGTCGTGTTGATTTTCAGGATATATTTCAAACTCTGTAGTGCCAGAATTGTACCGATTACCCCTAACGGGTAAGCCACGGCGTAGCCCATCGCAATTTCCGGGGCATCAATGCCGTTCAGGTCACTGTTAGCCTGCTGTGCGGCTCCTAGGCCGGGAGTGTTGGTGACAGCCCCGGAAAGGATGCCCACCATAGTCGTGATGGGGGTGTCTGTCACGAGGTAGAGGACAATAGCAACCACAACGCTCAGTGAAACGGAAGTTATGGCCAGCATGTTCAGCGTGAATCCGCCTTTTTTGAACGCAGAGAAAAAGCCGGGACCTACTTGAAGACCGATGGAATAAACGAATAGGATTAGCCCGAATTCTTTCAGGAAATGAAGTAGATGCTCGTTCAGGCTTAAATTGAAATGCCCGAAAACGATTCCAACGAAAAGAATCCACGTGACGCCAAGTGAGATTCCGGCAATTTTTATCTTGCCCAGCATGATGCCGAAAGCGATTACTAACGATAAGATAAGCACGGAGTGCGCAACTCCACCGCCCCAGAGATCGGGGCTTCCCTCGAAAAGATCTTTTAATAGTTCCATAAATAAATTGGCAGCGTTGGATTACGAAAGCAATACACCTGCACTAAATTATAATTGTATGTTTGTTTTTCGTACTGTTTCTCTAATCCCTCGAGTAAAAACAGCCTTTAATGAATGGCAGGTCTTCTGACTGGCTCCCGTCCCGATTCCTTCCCGATTTCTTATAAATCAGTGGAAAAAGTATGTACCAAGACGTTGAATGGAGTTTTACAGCAGCGAGGACTGTCCGGGATTCTCACCCGATTCCCTTTTCATCCGGTTTGATGTTTCGATCATCCGGAACCAATTCGGTGCAAAGGTAATGGATTTATTGAAAATTTTGTTTCATTTTCTCAATATTTCGAATGACTTACCTATAAATCATGATGTCTGTGTAGATATTTAGTTCATGTGTTGTTCGTTTGTGAATAATAAATATTGTGAATAATCCGTATGATAGTTTCTTTATCAAAATAATATTCGTTTTTTTCTATATTTTCGCGACGATTTTGGTATTACATTCTGTTTCAGATATGTGATAAAAGGGAATCAGGTGTGAATCCTGAACAGACCCGCTGCTGTGTACCTCATTAAAGTCCGAGGACAATGACTCTCTCCACTGTTTCAATTTGAAATGGGAAGGACGTCCTAGGATGGGGTAAGTCAGAAGACCTGCCAATCAATCATATTGTTTAACGTTCAAGGGAAGGAAGAACGTGGACACCGATAGTTTAATAATTGTCGACTGGATACGCCAAATCTTTTTTTGATTAAAAGGGGATTTATGTTTGCGAAGAGGTTATTTTATATTGTTACTATTATATGGATAGGTATAGCGTTTACATCGTGTGATAAGCCGGGAGTACCTTATCCTGGAGGAATAATAGGAGGTGGGGATATTGAAGCTCTTGTATTGAATGAGGGAAAACTTAACACGAATACCGGAACGATTTCGGTGATTTATAAGGACGGTCGTGTTGTGGCAGATGTTTTTCAAGATGTAAATCACCGTCCTATGGGAGACGTGGCGCAATCTATCACGTTGGTAAATGGGAAGTATTTCGTGGCGATGAATAATTCAAAAAAGATAGAGATTGTTGATCCGGTAACTTTTAAATCCGTGGGAACAATTCTTTACACGCAGGCGGGGTATCCTCGGCAAGTGGTGCCAATTTCTTCCACGGAGGCAATTGTGTCCGATCTTGACCGACAATTAGTACGTATCCGGACGGTTGAACCTTACGGGAAACCATTGGAATATATTTCTATCCCTCGGGCCGTAGAGTATCTGACTGTGGTGGAAAATAAAGTGTTTGGAATAACTCAGGGTGGTTTATATGTATTTGATGCTGATAATATAAAGAAGGAACAAGCTCGAGTTGTTAAGGATGTATATAATGAGGAGGATACGAAAACTTGTCAGTTACTTGTGGATAAGGAGGGGATGATTTGGGGATTGATGAACGAGCAGGAAGGTGGACAGGTAACAGGTGTTACGTTGAAATGTGTGGATCCCAAGCGGGAGAAGGTGGTGAAATCGTACACGTTATCTTTCGGGGATTCGAATTCACAGACTCCAGGCGAGATTATCGGTTATATTAATTATAACCGTACGGATATTGATCCCACGGGTACTTGGATTTATTTCAGCGTGAAAACTCGTTTGGCTGAAGAAAATAAGGAGGGAGTGAAGGAACAGCAAAGCGTGTACCGGATGAACGTGGAAACGGGAGAATTCAGTCATTATTATGACTTGCTGGAAGTGGGAATGATGTATGGTTTCGCAGTCAGTCCGGAGGGAGATATTTACTTGTGTGATTGTTTGGATTACACGGCGCAAAGAGGTTATGTCCGACATTATTTGAAAGATGGGACGAAGATTAGTCATAAGGTTGGGATTTATCCCGGTCAGGTTTATTTTCCGGGAAATCAACGTTAAAGAGTAAATGATGTTTAAAAGGATAGCAATAGGATGGTGTGTTTGTTTCATCTTGTGTGGAATGGGGGCGGAGGCACAGAAGAAAGATCCCGTGGCGATGTATGGTGTGATAGATACGGTACAGGTAGTCAGTCAGCGTGTTCGTCATGCTAACGAGGCAAATGCGGGGGCAAAAGTAAGCCGTATAGACCCGGAGATTATGCGGGCAAATAAAACCCGTTCGTTGGCGGAGTTATTAACGGACTACACGGCTATTTATATCAAAAGTTTGGGAATGGGAGCCTTGTCAACGGCATCTTTCCGGGGTGCCAGTCCTTCACAGACCCGGGTGAATTGGAACGGGATTAATATTACCCCACCGATGTCGGGAACGTTTGATTTTTCACAGATACCGGTATTCTTCACGGATAATGTTAGCCTGTATTACGGGAGTAGTCATGTGAAGAACGGGACCGGGTCTATCGGGGGGAGCGTGAACTTATTTACAGATCCAGATTGGAACACTGGTGTTAGTGGAAAGGTCTTAGGAGAATATGGTTCTTACGGGACTTACACTACGGGGGCTCAGGTAAATACTGGTGGACAGAAGTCAAGTTTTAAGACTCGGTTGTATTATCAACATTCTGATAACAATTATACTTATTTGAATAAAATCTTGACGAACGAGCCTTTCCGAGAGAAACGGCAGGATGCTGATTATACGCAATGGGCGGCAATGCAGGAGGGGTATTTTCGTTTGTCTCCTTATACCCGGTTGACAGCGGTTGCTTGGTATCAGGAAGGGAAACGGATGTTACCACCCGCACTTGGAGTGGTGAACCAGTCACACGAGCAACAAAGAGAAGTGAATGTGCGGGCGTACACGGGATTGGATTTTACGAAAGGGTTGCATGCTTTACGGGTAAAAGCGGCATGGCTTTATTATCGACAGGAGTATGATAAATGGTATGCCGGAGGATTATTCGATCCCGAAGGAAATAAGAATCAATCGCACACGTGGCAAGGGATTGCCGATTATACGTTTACCCCGAGAGAGAATCTTGTACTGGGGACGAGCTTGACTTATTCGCATGATTTGATTCGGGTGAGTAGTTATATAGATGTCGATTCTTCGAAGTATACATTAGGAGACGTGGATTATGATATTCCGGAGGTGGAACCACCGTTCCGGCATAACCGTGACGTGTTCTCCTGGCAGGCTTCGGCATTATGGACTCCTATGGCGTGGATGATGTTGAATGGGCAGTATATGTTTGAACAGAATGATAGTCGGGGGGTATCTACATGGTCTGCCGGTATGGTGTTTAATTTGTGGGAGAAGGAGTTGCAGGTGAAAGGAAATGTGGCTTATAATTACCGGTTCCCGAGTATGAATGATCTCTACTGGAGACCGGGAGGAAATCCGGACGTGAAGCCGGAAGACGGGTATTCGTATGATGCGTCCGTGGCTTATCGGAAACAGTTGTATCGTGGTTTATTTTTAGATGCGGAGGTTTCCGGTTATTTGATGTATATAGATAATTGGATTTTATGGTTGCCGAAGGACGGGAATCAATGGGTTTGGACACCACAGAATCATCGTAATGTGAGATCGGAGGGAGTGGAGTTGTACGGGAAGTTAACTTATGCGATTGGTGATTTGAGGGCAAATATGTCGGGTAATTATAGTTGGTCGCAGTCCCGTACTCGTAAAAAACAGCACGTGGATGATGGTTCCTACATGAAACAGATCCCTTACGTGCCTCGGTTCAAGTGGAATGTACGGGTAGCTGCCGATTACCGGGGAGCCTTCTTCTCGTGGCAGGTGACTTATATTGGGCGACGTTTCATCACAACGGATCAAGAGTATGCTACGGATCCCTATTCAGTACATAATATTTTGGCGGGATACCGCAACACGTTCCGTAACGGGATGAGTCTGACACCGCAAGTACGGGTAGATAACCTATTAGACACGTATTACGAGTCCACGCAGTATTACCCGATGCCCTTGAGGAATTGCCTCGTGTCGTTGATGTGGGAATTTTAGGAAAATGAATAAATAGTTATATTATACAATGAAGATTAAGATTATGAAAAAGTTTTATTTAGTGCTTTTGGTTTTAGGAATGTTTGTGGGATTTCTGAGTTCTTGTGATGATGATGATAATGATACTCCGGAACTGCCTGTTGTAACAATTGAAAGTGAAGATGGTAGCTTTTCAATGCTTCCGACAGAATCTATTGTTTTAAAAGCAAAGGTTAGTAGCTCGCAGGTTACAGATTGGGTTTGGTTTGTGAATGGAGAGAAGGTGGGGACTGATTCCGTCTATACTTTCAAGGCAGAAAAACTTGGAGATTATAATGTCGCTATCTTGGCTTCAAATACGAATGGAGAGGCGTATGCTTCAACAATGATTGAGGTTCATGGGACATATAAGTATGGTACTTTTGTGATTAGTGAAGGAAGCCGTTCTCCTGGGACGATTGTTTTTATTAGTCCTAAAGGAGAGGTGATTGATAATGCTTATTATGTTGAAAATGGGGGTGAGTTAGGAGGAGCGACTCAGGATTTGTTTATTAAGGATAATAAAATGTATATTGTTTCTCAGAATGGTGGATATGATGGTGGTTTCTTGACGATTCTTAATGCAGAGACATTAAAAAGAGAACGCAAATTTCAAGAAGAGCTTGATGGTGAGGTGAGTATGCCAACTCATGTTGTAGCGTTGGGAGAGGACGATATTTATTTGCGTGATAATAATGGTGTGAAGAGATTCCAACCGTCAACAGGTAAGGTAACTTTGATTGAAGGAACAGAGAGAGCACGGAAGAATACGATGGTTGTTGCTGATGGTAAGGTGTTTGCTACGGTAGGTACAAGTGTTGTTGTGATTGAAGCTGGAAAGGATGAAATTGCGAATACGATAGAATTTGAAGATAGGGTTTCCGGAGTTATCAAGGCATCTGATGGGAATATTTTAGTTTCTGATGGATCTGGTAATATTACTAAAGTTGATGTAAAAACATATACAAAGTTAGGAAGTAGTAAGGTTTCGGATGAAGCAAAAAGTGTTTTATCTGCATCATTTGCGGCTGCTCCAAGTATTACGGCTAAAGGGGATACATTGTATATGAGCGGACTTTCTTCAAAAATATATCGTCATGTTTTTGGTTCTGATAGAACAGAGTTGATGGTTGATGCAAAAGATATGGTGGATAATGTAGGTATTATTTATAATACTTGTGCTGTTCATCCGATTACGGGAGAAGTATATCTCAATTCTATAAAAGGGTATAGTGATTATAAAACTAATAATATCACTGTGTTTGACTTTAGTAGTGATGAGCCTAAAGTGAGTGCAAATTATGAGAATTACACGGCATTCCCTGCCGGAACGTTCTTTACGTATAATTTTGAATAAAAATATTCATGAGAAGAGAACTATTATACATTTTAACTATTCTGTGTTTTGCGGGAATGTGGATTTCCTGTAGTGATGATGGAGGGAATGATGGGGAAGAGCCGCTTACGGCTCCGGAAGTGTCTGTTCAGAATTTGAGTTTGAAGGATGCTATCCTTCCGGGAAGAACTGTGAGATTGAGAGCGAATATCATTAATACAACAGAGGCAGGCTTGCAGTGGTTCGTGGATGGGAAAGAAGTATCTACTGATACTATTTTCGAGTTCTCATCAGTGAAGGAAGGGGCCTTTCGGATCAAGGTGACTGCTTTTAATAGACTTGGTACTGCATCCGATAGTTTGGACATTCAGGTGATGGATGGGTTCAAAATATCGGATATTACGAACTGGACTGGGAGTGGTGAGAATCAATCGATGTTGGCCATACAATGGATTACCGGAGAAGTGGAGAATTGGTCAAATCCTGAAGATCGTGATGTTTTCTTTCGTGCTTGGGGATATAGATGGGAAAAAGCAAATCCCCCTACGGGACATGATATGATCGTGGATATTGCTAAAAAAGATCCGCGTTTGTTTATTATCGTGGCATCTGATAGTAATCTTGGAATGACAATAAGGGGTTTCGGTTACGATATTGATGGTGATGGAATTGAAATTCAAAGTGAAGATCTTGAATATGGGGATAGAACGTTGAAAGGAATACATTTGACAGAGGCAGATTTCAAGGATGGTATTTATGAACAGAAAGAGGCTGATGTCAATATGGATGGTTTTAACGTAATTTCAGGAGGAGATTATTGGATTGGTGGATGGTATGTAGTTTATCCTTCTTATTGGCTAGGGAGTGGAGAGGCTGTATTAGAATCGAAAGAATATGAATATTCTGGTCTTTATGCAGGTAATCGCTTGCTGGAAAATGAGGAATGGCATACTTGGACATTCTCTCCGATTAATAATGCAGAGAAAAATATATTACCAATACCTCGTTTGTTAAAGGCTGCGCCAAACAATTAGTAAAGGTATTTTGTTGATACAAATGGGGAAAACAATTTTTCGTTTTCCCCATTTTATATTAGACTAATAACTATTTCTCGTATTCTTTCTTGTTCTCCAAGAGTTTTGAGGAGATCTTGTTAATGTTCGAAGCTCCTGATGAGTGCAGGGAGAGGATGATCGGATCGCCGGAGTATGTAGCTTTTGCGGCACCGGAGGTGTGTAGACTGATTTTTTCTTTGACTTGAAAATGAGCTTTTGCAGCTCCCGATACTTCTGCTTTCAGTTCGTTTATCGGAAAGTCTTCCAAGTTTGCTTTTGAGGCTCCCGATACTTCCATTTTGCAGTGTATGGTGTTACCTTTAAGGGAGAGGTTTGATGCCCCGCTAATGTCGAAGGTTGATTCGGGACTGGTCATTTGTCCTTTGAGGTTTGAGGCACCACTTAGTTCTATGTCAAGTTTTTCTTTTGCTAGGAAGTCTCCACCTACAAGCATTTTGCTGGCTCCAGAGAGGTCCACCTTTAGCTTGGCTGTCGTGAAATCCCCGATTGTTTCCAATTTGCAGACTCCGGTTAACTCCACGTTGTCAAGGCTGGTAACGGTAACTTCTGCCGTGAAATGGTCGTCGTCATTATTTCTTTTATTTTTAGTGGTAATTTTTCCTTCGATATAGATTTGTAATTTTCCATCGGAATCCAGTTTCAGAACGAGTTGTTTTTCGAGTCGGGCCGGAATGTTTACGGTGACTCCGGTGGTGCTACCTTGTTTCGTTGTGATACTGAAGATTCCGTGAGCCTCGATTCCGGTGATTTTTTGTCCCTGGAATCGGGAAACGGTGATTTGCTCTTGTGCGAAAGCTCCGACTATCGAGAGGCAGAGAACGAAAATGACAAACGATATTTTTTTCATAATAATCTGTTTTTATGATGGGACGCTTAAAGGTAATGAAAAGTTACAGGTATGGGTGTTATTTTCTAAAAAAAAGGGAGAATGAGGAGAAGCATGGAAAGAACTTTTCTGATGATAAATTGAATCAAATCAATTATATTTTATACATTTGTTCCCATTAAAGTTCTTTACAACACGTAATCAGACTGCTCAGGTGCCTCGTTTTGACGAGGAGAATAGGGAACCGTGTGAGAATCACGGACTGTCGCGCAACTGTAATCACCAGAAGGGTTTTGCCACTAATGTCCACTGTCCAGGGGATGGGAAGGACGGCAAAATGGTGAAAGTCAGGATACCTGCCTTTGCGGATTGACAATGCTTTCGCGGAATGAAGCTAAGGTCAGACTTATCAACCCGGTTGAGATACTTGGGGCGTATTTTTCTTATTTCTTTCCTTTATTTCGTGTGGAGCTAAATAGTGTATAAACTAATTTAGTATGAGAAAATCGTTTGAAAAATTTCTGGAAAGACAAGATGCCTTAGCCCGGCAATACGGTAAGGAGTATGAGGACAAACAACACAACCGGGGAAAACTTACCGCTCGGGAACGGATTACATTTCTTTTCGATGAGGGGACATTTGAAGAGGTGGATGCTTACTCACCTTCTGCGGCGACTTCTTTTGGTAAAGCAGTACGTTCATACGGGGATGGGGTGATTGCCGGATTCGGCACGGTGAACGGGCGTCAGGTTTTTGCTTATTCGCAAGATTTTAACGTGCAGGGTGGTTCGTTGGGTTCCGTGCATGCGGCCAAGATTATAAAAGTACAGGATATGGCTCTGAAAACGGGATCGCCTGTCGTGGGATTGATTGATTCGGGAGGAGCCCGGATTCAAGAGGGGGTGGCTAGTTTGGCCGGGTATGCGGGAATATTCCGACGGAATGTACTCTCTTCCGGGGTAATCCCTCAGATTTCAGTTATTATGGGGCCGGCTGCCGGAGGGGCTGTTTATTCTCCAGCCTTGACTGATTTTATTTTTATGACGGCAGCAACCAGTTATATGTTCGTGACCGGACCTAACGTGGTGAAACAGGTACTGAATGAAACAATATCTCCCGAAGAACTTGGAGGTGCATCTGTACATGCCGTGAAATCAGGTGTGGCGGATTTTGTTTTTAATGATGATGAAAATACGTTATTGGGGGTAAAGATGTTATTATCTTACCTGCCTTCCAATAATATCGAGAACGCTCCTTTTCTGGTGACGGATGATCCGGTTGACCGGATAGAAGAGAATTTGCGGGATATTGTTCCTGAAGATCCGGATAAGCCTTATGATGTAAGGGATGTTATCCGTTTGATTACAGATAAAGGAAAATTTTTGGAGATTGCGGAGAGTTACGCTCCCAATATCATTATTGGGTTGGCCCGATTCGGGGGATTCGTGACCGGGATTATTGCGAATCAACCCAAAGTTATGGCGGGTACTTTGGATATGAATTCATCGGTGAAAGCTGCTCGTTTTATTAATTTCTGTGATAGTTTTAATATTCCGGTTGTTACTTTGGAGGACGTACCCGGTTTCCTTCCGGGGGCCGATCAGGAACATGCCGGAATTATCCGGCACGGAGCCAAGCTCCTATATGCTTACACGCGGGCGACGGTTCCCAAGATTACCGTGGTCTTGCGTAAATCATACGGGGGTGCTTATATCGTGATGAACAGTAAGGGAATTGGCGGAGATTATAATTTTGCATGGCCGACAGCCGAGATTGCCGTTATGGGACCGGAAGGGGCTATTGCTATTCTTTATCATAAGGAACTTGCCGCTGCTGATGATCCGGTAGCTTTGAAAAAAGATTTGTTGGCGCAGTATAGGGATGAGGTGGCTAATCCTTATATCGCTAACGAGAAGGGATTTATTGATGAGGTGATAGACCCGGCGGTTACCCGACAAAAGGTTATACGAGTTTTGAAATCTCTGGAAAAGAAATCAGTAAGTCTACCACGACGCAAACATGGAAATATTCCTCTTTAAACGTAAAATGTAAAGTATGATAAAATCAGTTTTAATAGCAAACCGGGGAGAGATTGCCATCCGGATTGCACGTACTGCCAGACGCATGGGAATCGTGACGTACGCCATTCGTACCCGGAAGGAGCCGGAGGCCGTGTATTTATCGTCTGTTGATATTGTTCTTGACTTCCCGGAAACGGATGGGAATGTGCCTGAATTTTTGGATATTGATCGTTTGATTTATTTGGCCCGGGAACATGAGATCGAGTCTCTTCATCCGGGATATGGTTATTTGTCAGAGAATGCGGAATTGGCGGAACGGTGTCGAGAGAACGGGATTATTTTTATTGGTCCCTCGCCGGAGGTGATTCGTCTGATGAGTGATAAGGTGGCGGCAAAGGAGATTGCAGAACGTAGTGGCGTGCCTATGCTGGGTGCTAGCAAGGGTGCCGTTCGGGATGTTGATGATGCTCGGGAGACGGCGGATAGGCTAGGGTATCCGGTTATTATAAAGGCTGTTTCTGGAGGAGGAGGAAGGGGGATGCGTATTGTACGCAAGAAGAGTGAACTGGCTCAATTATACAAGTTCGCTGCGGCAGAGGCTCAAGTAGCTTTTAATGATCCTTCTGTTTTCATTGAAAAATATCTTGAAAGTCCGAAACATATCGAGTTCCAGATTGTTGCCGATAATTATGGGAACGTGGTTCATCTGGGTGAACGTGAGTGTTCCATTCAGCGGAAACATCAAAAATTAATGGAAGAGGCCCCATCTCCGGCTCTTGATGATCGTTTGCGGAAGAAGATGGCCACGGCTGCTGTTGCTTTGGCTAAAGCTGCGAGGTATCAGAATCTGGGAACCGTGGAATTTTTGCTGGATCGTCAAAAGCGTTTTTATTTTATGGAGATGAATACTCGTATTCAGGTGGAACATCCGGTTACCGAGGAGATTACTGGATTTGATCTGGTGGAGTTACAATTTAATATTGCCGCAGGGCGTAAGTTACCGCTCCGTCAGTCTCAAATTCGGCTCACGGGCTGGTCTATCGAATGTCGGATTAATGCTGAGGATGTACAGGCTGGGTTTGCTCCTAGTATGGGTGTTATCCGGCGATTGCGTTTGCCGCAGGGAAATCATATCCGTATTGAAACAGGAATTGCTCCCGGCTCGGAAATTACTCCTTTTTTCGATTCAATGGTGGCGAAATTGATCGTTACGGGGGAGACTCGGGAACAAGCTATCGAGCGAATGCTTTCTGCTTTGGAGAGATTCCATGTAAAGGGAATCCGGACGACAATTCCTTTTTGTAAAGCGGTTCTTCATAACGAGACTTACCGTAATGGTGATTTTGATACTTCATTTATAGAGAGTCGATTGAGTTCTCCGGTTTGGCGAGAGCCTCACGAGGAGTTGCTGGGTGCTTTGTTTGCGGTATATACATATACTCACGAGAATACACCGGAGGTCGGTCCCGACACCCGTATTGATCCTTGGGTGCTTAATAAACGAATTAGAAATTTATAATGATCGGATATGGATAACAAGGACGTAACAAAATATATAGCCCTTAGTGGCAGTAACACGGCATACGAGTTCTCCGTGAAAAATAATTACGAGTTTAGTCTGAAACGGCAAAATATGCGTATTGATTTAGTCGAAGAGGCTGATGGTTTTTTGATCCTGCTGTACAAGGGGATTCGCTATCCGGTGGAAATTGTGTCTCGCAGGCAGAATGAATACGAGATTTTACTTAACGGGGTGGCCTATACGTTTTCGGTGGAAACTCCTTTTTCTTTGAAACGGAAAAGATTGTTGGCAGGTCGGCAGGGTGAAGTCTTCGACATGACTATTAAATCTCCTATGCCGGGAAAAATTTTGGATGTATCGATAGAAGTCGGGCAGGAGATTAATAAGGGAGATACGCTAGTCGTGCTTGAGGCAATGAAGATGCAAAATGTTATCATCGCTTCTCAAAAAGGACGAGTTCGTCGGGTATGCGTGGTTGCCGGTCAAACTGTGAGTAAAGACGAGATTCTGGTGGAAATCGGGGCGTAGATACTCTCTTTCGTGAAAAGACCACTTACAAGGGTAAGGTATTCCGGTAAACGGGCATCGTTGCTCCATTGTAATTCGATGTGGAGAAGTTCGGAGGCTGTTTTGCCGATGTCGAATCCCACGGATTCAAGCGATGGGCGTATTTCTTGAGGATGGAGACAGGGAAAACCGTTTATCCGGGTACACGAGTTTAGGGGGCATAAGTGACAGGTCCCTGCATAAAAGGCCCGGCTGTCAGGATATTCATGTTCAAGAGTCAGTAGTCGAGGATCAATGATCTTCCGGGCAGATTCTATGGCTTGGAGGGAAATTGTTTTGTGCCGTTCAAGTGTCGTGCAGGAATTGCGGGTTGCCGTTTCGAATGTTATTTTAGTTCCGATAATGTACGTTTGTTGATAACCGGAGAGGTATTCGTCCGTGTTAAACTCGAAAGGAGGGCAGGCCCAGCAACGGTTATAGCGTTCGCATTGCTGACAGAAAGAAATAAATTTTTCCGGATTGCGATACTCCTGAATGTATTGCGAGGTCGGGAGCGAGACGATATGGTGCGTGAGTTCATACATTTTTTATCTGGTTTATTAAACGTATTGGGGATACGGGTTATATTCCCAGAGAATTACTTTTTCCGAATGAAGAGAGGCTGGAACGTTTATCAATCTTTGGTTGGAACTTCCTCGAAAGAGCAGACCTTCCTTTCGTTTGGCCGGATCAAATCGTCCGTCGACTAAAACATCTATGTAAGGTAGAATTTGGGAAAGTCGTCTGGAATTAATAATTTCCTCGTAGCGGAAACCCGTGTAGCACCAGATATTTTTGGATGTAATGATTTTCAGTCGTTTGGCCAATTGTGTGAATCCTTCTACTTGAAATAGCGGATCTCCCCCACTGAATGTTACGTCGGAGAAAGGATTGTTTGTGATTTTCGCTACAATATAATCCAAAGAAACAGGATGGCCGTTTCGTAAGTTCCAGGATTGTGGGTTATGGCAACCCGGGCAATGATGAGTACAACCCGCCGCGTAGACGGACACCCGGAATCCGGGTCCGTCAACAACGGTGTCTTCAATAATGTCCAATAATGTAATCGTGTTAGTCATGTCTTACCCGGTCGTTTAGTTCTGCTAGTTTTGCGTGATTCCAGCGGTCAGTGGTACCTACCAGATAACCGGTAATTCTTTGTAAGCGGTCAATGTTCGTACTTCCGCATTTCGGACAGGTTTCCAAATGTGCGGAGGCATCCTCGAAACCGCAGTCCATGCAACGATTACGGTTGTGGTTCACGGAGCAATACCCCATATTGTACCGGTCCATCATATCGACAACTGCCATAATCGTGCTTGGATTGTGGGTAGCATCCCCGTCTATCTCGACATAAAAGATATGGCCGCCCCGGGTCAAGTCGTGATAAGGTGCTTCAACCTCGGCTTTATGGCGGGCGCTGCATTTATAATACACGGGTACGTGATTGGAATTCGTGTAATATTCCCGATCCGTGATTCCTGGTAAGATGCCGAAACTTTTCTTGTCTTTTGCGGTAAATTTTCCGGAGAGTCCTTCGGCAGGAGTGGCGAGTACGCTGTAATTGTGTTGATATTTATCCGAGTACTCGTTTGCCTTGTCCCTGATGTGTGATACGATGCGTAGGCCGAGTTTCTGTGCATCGTCGTCTTCTCCATGATGTTTACCGGTTAGAGCAACTAGACATTCGGCCAAGCCAATAAAGCCGATTCCGAGAGTTCCTTGGTTAATGACGTTCTCGATAGTGTCGTCCGGTCCCAGTTTTTCACTACCCAGCCAGAGAGAAGACATAAGTAACGGGAATTGCTTTACCCGGGCTGTTTTCTGGAATTCGAGACGTCGGTGCAGTTGTAAAGCTGTTAAGTCGAGTATTTCATCCAGTTTTGAGAAGAATGTTTCCACCCGGGTGGTCTTGTCCTTTATTTCCATACATTCGATGGCAAGTCGTACGATGTTTACCGTGGAGAAAGAAAGGTTACCACGTCCGATAGAGGTTTTTTCTCCGAAGCGATTTTCGAATACGCGGGTACGACATCCCATAGTGGCTGTTTCGTAGCGGAATCGTTCGGGATCATCAGCTCTCCATTGTTCATGCTGGTTGAAAGTGGCATCCAAGTTTATGAAATTCGGGAAAAAACGACGCGCGGAAACCTTGCATGCGAACTCGTATAGATCGTAATTCGGGTCTTCCGGAAGGTAGTTTACTCCTTTTTTCTTTTTCCAGATTTGAATCGGGAAAATAGCCGTGGCTTCGTTACCCACTCCCCGGTAGGTGG
>ERZ833963.1416-NODE-1416-length-28642-cov-3.277749_pt1 | contig 28642 bp, 22 predicted proteins | sample MGYA00519693_ERZ833963 | MGnify/ENA primary metagenome ERZ833963 (study PRJEB31850, sample SAMEA3708748) | human gut metagenome | biome: human gut; feature: human-associated habitat; material: faeces | place: China | collected 2014 ... | reverse complement strand
GGAGAAAGCATAATTCCACTTATGCTTCCAGCAATTGCACCTGCTCCTGGTCCAAACCTATATCCGAAAAAAAGTGCACTAAAAAGCAGCACTACCTGTATAACCAAATATGTTGTCTGCCCACTTCTTAACACAACAAAAAGCATTCCGCCGATCATAAAAAAAATTAGGCCAAGTCGCCCTATGCCCATTTTTTTCATCTGATTATTTTGCCATCTTTCCAGACCTTCCACTTGCTTTCGACCTCCATTTCTGAAAACACAATTGTTTATCAGCTGCTCTTTTTATCATAGCTTAGTTTTTTTGAAATGTCTGTCGAAAAGACGGTGCGATAAAAAAAAGTGCCGCTTCGCGTTTCCACGATACGGCACATCATTCACCCTTAAATATGATCTCGTTTTTATGGATCAAGCCTAACTTTTCCTTTGCATACCATTCAGCAAATTCATCGGTTTTCATGTACTCGCTGTACTCATCGAGTTCTTTGCTTCGCGCCTCTTCCTCGGCAATCTTTTCCTCGAGGAGCTGCTGCTGTGCCAGATTCTGGGCGTTTTGCTCTGCCAAACTGTTTCCACCAATCCAGGTCATCACGCTTAACAGTACTACTGTCACAAGTGCCAGTGCGATCCATTTGCGATTGGCTCTCCTTCGGGCTGCCATCTTTCCTGTCAATATTCTCACCTCTCTTATTGCGGCTATGTTTATCCTCTCTTTTTATCATACTTTCTTTTTGTGTCTTTTTCAACCTCTTTTTTTCCATTTTTCGCCTCTCCAGACGTTTTTTTCGCCATGCGTGGCATCTTCTTTGCATTTTAAGTCGTTTTTTTCTAATCTTACAAAACAGACTGCCTGTCAGCTTTGCCGGACCAAGCTGATACAATGCCATCCCAGCTGCAATTCCAATCAGAGAAAAAAGTCTCGGTGTTCCATTATTCTCCCGAAATAAAAGACCAAACATCAAAAAACTTCCAAACGTCCAAAACAATACATCCTGCACGTCCAAAAGAAGCTTTGGCTGACGAAATACACGGCGAAAAAAAATAATCGGCTCGTAGCCAAGCCGCATCAAAAATCCTAGCAGAAATGACCGCATAAAAAACACAAGCTCGCCTGCAACACCTCCGATTACCTTAGCAGCCTCTTCCAAAATGATTCCCCCTGACTTTGGCCTTTTTGCTCCTGATATTCCAGACTGTTCACACAGCCCTCCACCTCAATGATCCCCTTGTCTAATGCCAGCTGCTTCATATGAAGACCATCACCACGTATCTCTAATGCCTTGTCTGTCGTATTGATTTGTATGATATGTTCGTCATACGCAATCACATCAGTTACACCGGTGATTTTTAAGCTCCTTCTGTGCTCTAAAATCAGACAGTGTTCGCGCTCAATATATTCCTGATCTTGATTTTGTTCCAAAAAAAGACCCCCTAACAATCGGATTTTCCGGTATACCGGTCTATTCCAATATATTAGGGAGCCGCTGATATTATGCTATTGCTCTTAAAGATATTCAAACATTTCCTTTGCATCTTCTTTACGGATTGTCTCCTGCACACTCGTGATACGCACCTTAACTGTTTTATTACCAAAGGCAATCTCTATAACATCTCCAACCTTCACGTCTGCGCTCGCTCTTGCCACTTTATCGTTAAGCATAACGCGTCCGCTGTCACAAGCTTCATTAGCTACCGTTCTGCGCTTAATGATGCGAGATACTTTCAGATACTTATCCAAACGCATATCAATCTCCTTCTAGTTAAAATTCCCCCTACAACGCAAATGCATTTTAGGGGGAATTTTTGCACGTTTTTCGCTCAGATTTTAAAAATCATTACGCGTTAATTGCATCCTTTAATGCCTTTCCAGCCTTAAACTTCGGGTTCTTAGATGCTGCGATAGTCATGGTCTCACCACTTCTCGGGTTTCTTCCCTCTCTCTCTGGACGCTCTGCTACCTCAAAAGTTCCAAAGCCAACCAACTGCACCTTATCTCCAGCCTTTAATGCACCTTCTACTACTGCTGTGAAAGCCTCAATTGCCTTCTCTGCGTCAACCTTCTTTAATCCAGCCTGCTCTGCAACTGCTGCTACTAACTCCTTCTTGTTCATTTGAAACTCCTCCTTACATCTCACACGGTAAGACCAGCAAAATATCCTTTAGCTAAAACTGACTTTTGCTTTCTCTTACACGCTTTTTTTCCTCATTTTGCATATCTTTTTTAATGCTTTTTTACTGTAACACACGTTATAAGGTTTTTCAAGTCCTAAAAGAAAAAAGTTATGCAGCGGTTCACCTTAATCACGGTGCTATGTCACGAAAGCCCTACGGTGCCTCACCCCTCCATTTGCTTTCCCAAGAAGGAAGCTGCACAGGCAGCTGCTTTATATTCTGTCTCGCTAAAATGAGTTTGATTTTCGCGGCTATATAAAATGACAGCACCTATACAGTCTCCCTCGCAGCAAATCGGATAGATAGCCTGTGCACTGTAGCTGTCTTCGTCTCCGCTTATCAGCGGAATTGTCTTTTTATCTAATCCGGCCTGGATGCTGTTTTCGCGATTGATGATCATTTCTTCGAGCTGCCTACTTATTGTTTTTCCAAGAAGTTCTCTTTTTCCGCCGCCTGCCACCGCAATGATCTGATCGCGGTCAGACACTGCTACCTTTTGATTCATGGTCTGCGCAACAGACTCCGCATATTGTTTTGCAAAAGCCACATGATCCACCTTATCATTCAAAAAGCCCCAAGCCTCCATTCCGTGATAATCATAACTATCCTGTTGTAGATTCCAGTTCAGATTGGCAAATAACAAATGCTTATCCCACTGTTTCGAATAATTAAATGTAGCATCTATTTTCAACGTCTTATTTGTCCCGTCCTTTATATAATATGCCCCTCGCTTGAAATAATTATCTCCAGTCCACTCAGCAAACTTCGTGTGATTCCCGGGATAAAAATCTTCCCGGCTATCCTGTTTTTGCGTGTACCCGAAACGACCGATAAACTTCAAATCCTTGTACATTTGCCATTCCATATAGAAATTATCCGTAATCTCCGTGTATTTCGAGAAGTTTTTTGTCCCTAATGTTGCGTTATACAACGGATTATAATACATAGTTTCGCTTTGCCAATCGGCTTTTTGGAATGAGCCTAAAACTCGTTTCAAATTGCCATTCTCGTCCCGAGGAGTCCAATAAGGATTTAATTTCGTGTACTCTGAAAAACTCCCGTAAGGAGAATCGTTCGCTTTATTGAAGGTAACGCTCAATACATTTCTAAAGACCAAACTTTTATAACGATAGGACAGCGTAACAGCCCCAGCCACATTTTCCCTATCGGAACCTTTCATGACACCGGGCACCTTATTATAGGAAACGTCAACTCCATAACGCAAATAATCATCACCACCTTCCAGATACAAAGAATGTTTATGTCCCACCCCGGTTCGCAAAGGTTTTGCTAGCCAATAGGTATCCACCCCGCGAGCAATCTCACTTTTAAGTTGATTGTATAATTCCAGCCGAAACTGATCATCTTTCGGATAATATGCCTTATAACGTCCGGCATCCCATTCTACCTGTAACTTTTCCTCCGCATTACACAAGTCATAACTGCTTAAATCAGGCCCCGTTATATTCAAATCTCCGGAATAGGTCACTTTCAACATTCCTTTTTCAGGCTGTACAGTCTCAATAACAACCACCCCGTTAGCCGCACGAGAACCGTAAATAGCCTTAGCCGCCGCATCTTTCAAAAGTGTTACGGAAGCCACCCGGTTCATGTCTAAATCAAACACTTTTTCCACGGTTGCCTCGAAACCATCCAAAATAAATAACGGTTGGTTTGGATTCGACTCATATTCACCTTTCACGTTTGGTAAACTGGAGGCACCACGAATTTGGATATCCGGTGTCCGGTTCGGGTCGGAACCGAAATCCACGTTCTCCATGACCATGAATGAAGGGTCCATATTTTTTAAACTCTGCAATATATTTTGATTTCCTAATCGTTTCAAATCCGCCTGCTTAAAGGTTGTTGCGGCTCCGGTAAAACTCTCCGCCTTTCGTGTGAAAATACCAGTTATAACCACTTCTTCCATCTCACTCACCTCATCCTCCAGCACGATACTCAACATTTTCTCTCCTTTCCACACGACTTCTTTCGTGGTCATACCCACGAAAGAAAACACCAGAACCACCGAATCACGTTTAGGAATCGTGATCGAAAAATCTCCATCATTCGCAGTAGCCACCCCCGTTGTGGTACCTTTCAACACCACGGTTACCCCAGGAAGACCGTTTCCGTAAGAATCTTTCACGACACCATTTATCGTCACCGATTTTAAACTATCTGAAACAGAAGACGATAAATTCCGTTTAATAACAACCACTTTCCCCTGTATTTCATAGGAAAGATTCGTTCCTCTCAACACGTCATTCAGAATCTTCTCCAAAGGAGCATCTTTAAACACGGCATCCACCTTATTACTCCCCGCAACATCCGTTACATTATAGAAAAACGTGATGTCACTCTTTTTCTCTAAAGCCCAGAGCACCTCTTCCAACGTCACACCCTTCAGCTCCAAGCTCATTCTAGCATGTTGCGCCCGTACATTTGCCGATATTGACATAACGGAACATAATAACAAACACGTACATAGTTTCATCATCCTAAAAATTTTTACATACATTTCCCCGTGGGGAAAGTATTCTTTCCACTTTTTTTTCATAACTTTGTCATACAACTTTAATTAAAAACACTTTATATCAAAGTGAAAGTCTTAACAGGTGATGTTCGCAGCATCACCTGTTTTTATTTCACCCCTAGAACTATTCGTTTTCCATTTACCTCCACCGTTAACTTATCCGTGGCCCGCAACACATTCAGAATCGGTGTTATATCTTCGCTACGATCCAATTTCCCGGCAAAGGCCATATTTTTAATTGACTCATCCAAATAAAACACTTCCATGTCATACCACCGAGCCAACGTTTTCATAATATCTTCTAATCGATCCTGCCGGAACAGGAATTGACCGTTCTTCCACGCCACAAACAAATCCGGATCAACCTCCCGTACCTGCAATTTTACATTCTCCCGACTCCACTCTGCCTGTTGATTAGGTTCGATCTCTATTTTTTCTTTTTTATCAATCCCCGCAAAAACAGCCACTTTTCCTCGCAATAAAGTCGTCTGAACATTCAATTCATCCGGATAAGCCTTCACGTTAAATTCCGTTCCAGTCACAAGTACATCCATATCCTTTGTCTTGACAATGAACGGATGTTCTTTAGAGGCGGTCACCTGAAAATACGCTTCTCCCTCCAAAGTAACTTCCCGTTTCTCTCCGACAAATTTTTGAGGATACGTGATAACACTCTCCGCATTTAGATATACCCAAGTCCCATCACTCAAAATCAAGTTATATTCCCCTCCCGTGGGAACAATAATTTTATTCATAACCTCTTTGTCGCCTCCCCCTGTATTTCGCCTATACTCTATTCGGGAAGAATCATTTACAATCACGATTCCACTTTCTTCCAAAGCTTTATTCACATTCCGATTACTCAATTCAATCTCTCTCCCATCACCTAAAATCAACAATGCTTTTGCTTTTCCCGGTTCTATCGTTGTCTGAGCTATTTCAGTGACACCAACCTCTTCTCGTTCGTTCATCCAGATTCCAATACCAACAACACATAACACGAAAATAGCCGCAGCATATCCCCAGAGCCAATGAATCATCCTCCGTTTACCCCCTAGTCCTAATTCCCGTTCACAAACAGCCATGTATTTTCTGACATCAATAGACTCCCGCTTCTCTATATATTGCCTCACCCGTTCCCGTCTCACCAACTCATCATAAAGCGTACTGTTGTCCGGGGATGCTTGAATCCACTCCTGCAACTCTTGTTTTTCATGATCACTCAATCCCTCCCAAAGTTGCTTGGCAATCAACTGGCAAATTCTCTTATTTCGTGAAATTACATCCATATTTTCATCTTAGTTACATCTATATAACAACTGAAAAAATGAAAACGATGAATCACCCTTCAAAAAAAATACAATTTTAACATTTGGAATCACACCCATTAATGTAAGCTGGTATAATCCAGCAAGAAAAGAAGATAAAAATAATCTCGGAGCAACCCTTTCAACTTCTTGTAAGCGTTTTGCTTTAGCGTCCGCACGGAATTTATCGATATCCCTAATTGTTCGGCAATCTCCCCATTCGAAAGTTCCTGAAGAGACAATAATATAACTTTCTTCGATTGCGGAGCAAGCTCATCAATCGCTTTGTAAACAATTGAATACACCTCTTCTTCAATCACATTATCCCGCAAGTACTCTTCCGACTCCAACATTCCTCGTTTCACGTACTGGGACACGATGGAATCATGTTTCAACTTATTCAAAGCCAAATTCCTCGCCATAGTATACAAAAACCCCCTCACTTTATCCTCCGTCTCGAATGTCATATCCCCACGCCACAACTGGATAAAACACTCTTGAGCAACGTCTGCCGCCGCCTCCATATCATTCAGGTACTTATCGGCAAACATCACGATGGAAGAGAAATTCCCTTCAAAAAAGGCCTTGAATACCAACCTGTCCTTACCATTTATCCCAGTTAATACATCCATGAAGGAGTTTTTACCAATAACAACCAACTCAATTATTTTCCCAAAAGTAGGAAATATCTTGATATATCAATAATTCTCTTTCAGCCAAATAGCCAAAAAACGATCATACACCTGATAGACATCCTGTTCCCGGGTAACGAAATCCTTTTCCAACAGCCCTTTCAACGCAGCCTGCACGGAACTTGGTGAATGCAACTTATATTTTTTGACAAAAGAACCGGAAGTAATTTCAGTAGCCTTTCCCTCTTTCGTGATAGCAATCAAAAGTTCTTTTTGCTTTTCCGGAAGACGAAATAGAATCTCGGAATACGTGTACCGATATGATTCGATAACACTCTTCAAAGCCTCGTCCACCATCCCCATCGAACATACTCCCTTCACAGGGGTCATATTATATAACACGTGCAACATCTTCTGCATATACCACGTGATTCCCTCGAACTGATTGTATATAAACGTAACCACCTCCGGTAATATCACCCGATTCCCTCGCCCAAAATGATACTCTGCAAAAGCCGTATATTTCCCTAACGGGATACTATCTAAATGCATCATGGACACGCTTTGATAAAAAGGACGGGCCGGACTTTGAAAGATATTTCCCATCGTGTGACGCTGACTCCCGGCAAAAATGAATCGTGCATTATTACAATGCTGAATGTAGGTTCGCAAAATAGCCTCCACATTTTTTTCTGCATAGCCCGCCACCTGTTGAAATTCATCAAAAGCCACGATACAAGGCTTATCTGCTTTCTCTAAATACTCGAAAATCTCCTCCAGCGTGGCATTAGCTTCTTGAATATCCCCCAACCCGAACGTCAAAGAAGGATTACCACTAATATCGAAAGAGACTCCCGCATGTAAAGATTTCATGTAATACCAAAACTTCTCAATCGCTTTTTTCCCTTTAGGCTTCAATGACTCGAAAATCACCTTACTCAAAGAAAAAACAAAATCCCGTAATGACTTGGTAGCATAAATATCCACGAAGAACGTGTAGTAATCATGCACGATCTCATCCTGTTGAAAACAATGCTGAATCAACCCGGTTTTACCCATTCTCCGCGTAGAAATTAACGCAAGATTATTTCCCGAAATTTCTTGTATTAACCGTTCACTTTCCTCCTCTCGATCACAAAAAAATTCAGGAGAAATATAGCCACTTGTCACAAAAGGATTCTTATTAATAACCATAATCCGTCATTTTATTACGCAAATATAATTATTATAAGATAATAATGCAAGTATAATAAACAAAACATGGTACCCCACCGAGTACCATGTCCGACACCTAAAATGTCACATCTAAAAACAGTTATCTAAAACGAGACTTTCTACCGGGCAAAAAGCTCATCCATCTTTTTGGACAGAGCCTCTCCCCGTAAATCCTGTGCAATAATCTTTCCGTCCTTATCGATGATATACATCCGCGGGATTCCGGTTACCCGGAAACGCTGAGCTATCGGGCAATCGAACTTGTTCAGCGTCGAAACGTGGTTCCAGTTCAACTCGTTTTTCTCGATGGCATTCACCCACGGTTCTTTCTTCGAATCCAGCGAGACACCGAGAATCTCCAAGCCCTTATCATGATATTTCCTGTAAATCTCCTTCACGTTAGGCATTTCCGCCATACACGGCCCGCACCACGAGGCCCAGAAATCCAGTAACACGATGCGTCCTCGCAAATCATACAAGGACAACTCCCGGCCACTGGGAGTTGTCGCTTTAAAGTTGGGAGCAACACCCCCAACACTCACCATACCCATCTCGTCTATTTTCTTTTTCAACTCGATACCCGGTGCAGATTGTTTCACCCGGTCGGTCAAATTATTGTAAAAACCTTGAACTTCCTCGAACGTATAGTTATCCATCAAATGGCTCTCGAAAAAATAAGTCGATGCGTAAGAATTACGGGTCGTATCCATGTAATTATTCACGGCGGCAATCAAAGAACTATCCAGAAGAGTAAACACCCGTTTCAACGAATCCACGGCCTCCGGATCGTCATAATCAACTTTACTGGCCGCCATCATCTTCCCCAACTGCATAAAAGAAATTGTCGTTTTCAAACTACTCCCTTTTTCCAAAAACTCCTGTTCCCTATTCCCCGTGCAAGTCACCGTCACCGAAGTCGAGGTTTTTCCTTTCCACTCCTTTGTTGTTTCTTCAAACATAACGTTCATTGGTTCTCCATCCACGATAATCTCCTTCCTCTTGTCTGAATTATAAACTAATACCATTTTCTGCACCCGATCCACGTTCCCTTTCAACAAGAACGTGAAATCCGGGGCTACCACAGCGGAATCCACCGCCCGGAACTCTTTATTCCCGACAATCTCACTCAAATAAATCTTCTTTCCTTCCCCGTTTTCCCAAGTCCCCGCGATCCGGTAAGAAACACCCCTCGAACACGAGAACACTAACGTGCAACACGCCAACACAAATATCCCTCTCGTCAACATTTTCATTCTATTTTGCTTTATCATTCCTTTTCAATATTATTCTTCAAACAACTCGTCTATTTTTTCCCGCAATTCTTCCCCCCGCAGATCTTTTGCGATAATCTTCCCGTCTTTACCAATGATATACAACTTCGGGATCGCCACCACTTGGTACAATTTAGCTACCGGACAACGATTCATCCCCTTCAAAGAAGAAACATGATGCCATACCAAACCGGCTCTTTCAATCGCCCTCTCCCAGTTGGCCTTATTATTATCCATCGACACCCCCACGATTTCCAATCCCCGGTCATGGTATTTTTCGTAGATAGCCTTCACGTTAGGCATCTCGTCCATACACGGCCCACACCATGACGCCCAAAAATCGATCAACACGATATGTCCACGCAAATCCTTCAACGCAAGCTTTCCTCCATCAGGAGTTGTCAATTCGAATTCAGGAGCCGGGCTACCGGGAGCCAACCGTTTCAACTGGGCAATACGCTCTCCCATCTCTTTTCCCTTCTCCGTCTGTTTCACCCGATCCGTGAAACGATCGTAAAATGCGGCGATTTGCTCCAAAGACATCATACGCAACATATTCACCTCGATAAAAAACGGAGCTACATCGCTATCACCATACGATTGTAAAAATGCCTCCATCTGATCCCGTTGCTCTTTCGCGACTCGTTCTATTTCTTGGGCAATAGAATCCCGTTTTTGCCGAGTATCAGCCCTCTTCAACGAAATTCCTAACCCTCCCAAAGAAAAATTACGAATATAATCATCACCCCAAAACTGAATCATCGCTTGCGCTGCAGCCTGATCCCTTGTTTCATTCTCCAACACGTAAGGCCCGGACGGATTCTTGTATGAATACTCGGACTCTTTGATCGTCAGCCGCAAGGGTTTCCCGTCCAGAAAGATCGTCCGGAACCCATTCTTCGCACTCATCAACATCGCACATTTTTTCTTGTTGACTTCCCCGCGTAAAGCAAACGTTCCGTCGTCGGCCACGACCACCGAATCCAAGAACTCGCCCTCGACATTACCATCTTCCAACGTCCGCACACTAATCGTCCTGCCTGCACCGTTTTCCCAAACACCCGTAATATCATACGTGATTTGAGAATAGGCTGTCCCCCAAAGGAGACAGCACATCATCAAACTTAAAAATCCTCTCATCATCATCTATTTTATTCTTTATCAAAATAACCGGCAGGGAGCGGATCATTCGGGCAGAACGAATTCTGCAAGGCAACCGGGTCCATCTCCATCTCTTTAACCATAAAATCAGCGATCAGGAAAGCTCTCTGTTTCACAACATCGAAACGGGCAAAAATACGATCCATCTCACTTTTCGGAGTTGACATCAAGAATGAAAGATAATCTCCCAAATCCTTCCCATCCTTATGCGGCATAAAATAACCATACTCCAGGAAAGCATCCGATCCAACCAAACCATTCGTGTACAACACGTAATGATAAGCATCAAACTCTCCTTCCGGATCAGCATCCTCCTCTTCATCAAACATATAAATAAACTGATACGTTACCAAGGCGAAGAACTCATCCGGAACCTCCATCGTGTTATATATATTATTCATAATTGCCGTCACGATTTCCGAATTCATGGAATTCCAATCACTATCCGTGAAAGCTTCCATCTTCACTCCGACATTCGAAACCGCCAAACCATGATTATTTGTCACTAACGTGTTTACCAGATTCGATTTATTATAAGAAGACGTATTACAAATAGAATCTACCAGATAAATCTTCTTCGGCAGGAACTTAGCAATAAATGCCTCCGGATAACCGGCAAACACTTTCTCCAGCATAAACGTCACCATTTGAGCCGCATGATCCTTATTCCCGCTCTTCACGGGAGCGTACCAGTAAACCGTCCGCCCGTTCCAAGTGGTATAAAACTCCGTCTGATCAAAATCGTACAGCACGAACGAACCGTATTTCTCGTACACGGAATAAATCAACTCTTCCAACGAGCCCTCCTCCCCGCGAGGTAAATCAAAAGGAGGATTCCCCAATTCCGGTATCGGGTTTATTGAATCTTCCGATCCACATGAGGCCATTCCCGACAGGAATAAAGCCAACATGATATATATCGCCATTTTCATCGTTTTCATCTCTATCTATCATTATTAATTTCCAACAATTGTTTCTCTGGAATTATTCGTCATTCCGTCATTGTATTCCGTTTCGGAAAGCGGGATCGGTAATAAATAATTCGGACTTCCCTGTTTCAGTACAAATGTCTTTGATGAAGTCATTGAAGAATAGAATTCATGCTTCACCTCGGGCATCCCCTGACGACGCATATCCCAAAAACGCATGGCCTCCTCGAAACAAAGTTCCCGACGGCGTTCCTCCCAGATAAATTGAATCAAATCTTCTCGCGAGGCAAAATCCGCAACGTTCTTCGCCTGATAAGTATCCCTAGAAATTTTCTTTACCCGCAACTGATTCAACCAATTAATCGCAGTCTGGCTCACCCCGTTCTCCTTCCTAGCATACGCCTCGGCCAGATTCAAATACACCTCCGGACTTCGCCAACATTCACGGGCCTCTCCTTCACTCGTTGACAAATAACGATCCGACTTCATCGGAAGAGCCTGTCCCGAAAAATACTCCGGCCTTAACCTCGTTCCGCCTAATTTAAACAACCGGGCAAAATAAACCTCTTTACGCAAATCCCCATCCTCGTACAAATTCAATAACGCATCGTCTCCCGTCCATGACGTATGGAACCCCAGCGTGTAATTCGTGTAAAATAGATTAGGAGCCAGATAATTAAACTTATTATCATTCTTACTAAAAAGGAACACCGTCTCGTCAATCGCAATCTGGTTAATCCAGAACGTTCCGCCAGAAGATCCCGGTAATCCGCAAGTCTCCCGATCAACATCATTCAAATCATAGAGTTCATTGCCACCTAGATTGATAAACTCTTCCGAAGTACGAATCACCTCCTCCCAATCCTCTTGGAACAAGGCCACCCGGGATGCCAGAAAATAAATAGCCGCAGGCGTGATCTCCCATTTCGTGTAATTCGTACTCGCACTCTCCAGATATTTCTCCGCATTCTTCAAATCCTCATTCATCAACGCGTAAATCTCTCCCACCGTGGCCCGCTCCGTCGGGCTGACATCCACGACCGGGGAAATACGTTTGATCACACCCAACTTATTCTTGTTCTCTTCCGACCAAGGTGTGCCATACGTGTTTACGAGACAAAAATAATGATAAGCCCGTAAAGCATACGTCTGTGCCGCCAGCTTGCAATAAGTCCCGTATTCACTCGCCTCGTATTTCATGTCCGGCAAGGCATCAACGATAATATTACACGCCAAAATATTCTTATAACGGGCATCCCAAAAATTATCCGTGATATACTGGGAATAATCCGCCCACCACGTGTACACCATCTCCCCGTAACCCATACCGGGATCGAAATCGTCAATAAACGTCACCTTACTATTGTTATACATCGACTCGTCATAATATAACGGCCCCATCTCCACGTCGTCCGTCATCAGATGAATCCATTCGATCTGGGATGCAAACTTATCCGGATAACCCTCTCCCAATAATATCGGGACATAATCATTCACCAGTGAAGGAATTAACAAATCATCGGAATCTTCCTTCAAATAATCATCACAAGCCGACAAAAAACACGGCAAGAACAAGGTTAGAATATATATATTTACTTTTTTCATAACGACCTATTTTTAGAAAGACACATTTATCCCAAAACTATACGTCGGAAGGGCCGGGATATTCGCACCATTCGTCTCCGGGTCCAGACCTTTCCATTTCTTATCGGCAATCGTGAACAAATTCGTCACCTGAAACCGCACCAGCATACTGGAAATATGTAGGAAATCCAACACGTTCTGCGGCACGCTATAACTCAACGCCACCATTTTCAATTTCAGGAAATCGGCCTTCGCCACCCGGATGTCGCAGTCATTATACAAATTGTAAGGATCAGAATGCCCGGAAATCCCTTCTGAAATATCATACACGCTGCCAGTTTCCGTGGCCAAGTAATTCTTCATATCCGTCGAGTTATAAGGAGCCGGATAAATCGTGTTATCCCCCGCCTGTTTCCAACACTTCAGCCACTCGTCCGAAAGATTCGTCAAAGGATCGATCGTGTAAGAATCGTAAAATTTCGGAAGACGGGAAACACTACCCGTACTATAAGCAAAATTCAAGGATAAAGAAAGTACTTTCTTGAAAGTCACCTGCGTGTCGAATCCCCCGGAAAGTTTCGGGAATATAGAACCACAATGCACTAACTCCAAATCCTGCCGTAACGCCCGATGCACCTTTTGCCCGTTTTTCGCGTAAAACAAAGGATAACCATTATCCTGATTTATTCCGGCAAAACGATAAGCATACATGGAACCGATAGGCTGTCCTTCCACGGCCAACGTCCCGGCCAGCATCTGATCCACCACGGTAGCCTCGCTCAAATCATCCCGATTAGCCAATGTGATCTCGTTCACGTTACGCCCGAAATTAAACCCGAAGCGCCAATCCCAATCCCGGTTATTCACCAAACCCAAGTTCACAAATCCCTCGAAACCCTTGTTTACCATTTTTCCCGCATTATAATACAACACGTTTTGCCCCGTGGAGGCCGCCACTTGTTTCGACATGATCAAATCGGAAGTATTCTTCCGGTAAATATCAAATCCTCCCTTTACCCGTCCGTCAAACAAAGCGAAATCGACAGCCGCATTCCAAGATTTTGTCTTCTCCCAACGCAAATCAGGATTCGGCAATTTTGAAATTTTCGAAATCGGTAACCCGGTCACGCCATCCCGATCCCCCACCGTAACAATCAGGTAAGGAGTGGCGCTCTCGTGAATATTCCCTTGGATACCGTAAGAACCCCGGAATGACAAATTATTAATCCATTTTGCATTTTCCAAAAATGATTCATTCGAGGCAATCCATTTCACGGCAAACGAATAAGTCGGCAACCACCTATACTTCGGGTCACTACCAAATTTATTGGAACCATCCGAACGAATATTGGCATTGAACACGTACCGGTTATCATAGCAATAACTGGCAATCCCGAAGAATGAAGCGACTTGCGTGAACGAATTTGTATTCGTCGGCTTATTTCCCCCGTACGTGCTGATATAACTAGACGTCTCCACCGGACTGAACATCTCCCCGAACTCCGGCACCCAACCGTATCCCGTCGTGGAAACACCTTTATACTCGTTCCGACGAGCCTCCGTCCCGGCAGAAACCGAAACATCGTGAACGCCGAACAGATGCGAATAAGACAACATATTACGCAACGTGTAACCGCTTTTGCGAGTACTTCCCTGCGTCAACATTCCCCCGTAAGGTAACCTTGAATCGGAAAACTCCGGGTCGTACTCCGTGTAAGCGCCATACTCGTATCCCCGGATTTCAGTCACTTTATACGATTGTGCAGTCGCCCAATCCCTCGTATTCGTGTTCCCGGTATGCCACGAGAATGTCCCTTCGTACTTCAACCCTTTCCACAACTTTAGCCTCAAAGCCAGCAAAGCGTTAAAATCATCCATCTTGGAAGACTTACCCGTATTCTTCAACTCTTTCAGAATATTATACCCGATATAATCCCGTCCCGTACTTCCGGCAGCCCGGTAACTCATGTAATACGAACCATCCTCGTTATAAGCCGGCATGGTCCGGGTCGTCGAGTAAGCGTAATCAAACGGATTCACCACGGAAGAATACCCCGTGTTAGAAGTCGTGGCATAATCAATCTTGGCCGTAAAACCCAAGTATTCATTATATTCCACGTCAACTTTCGCCAAGGTACTGAATTTCTCCGAATCAGAACCCCGGGCTGCTCCCTCGATATTTGAATACCCTGCGGACACGTAGTATTTCACGGCCTCCGTACCCCCGCTGACATTCAATGCGTGAGTATGCGTGACATCTGATCGGAATAACAGGTCAAACCAATCCGTGTTCCTTCTCTGCAACGTCTCCACCTTTTGCTCGAACTCCGCCTGTGAGATTTGCTTGCTCATCAATTGCTCGTAAGCTGCCTCGTACGTTTCTCCCGTGGGTACACGCCCAAAATTCATATTAGACTCTATCAACTGACGGGAGAAAAGCACTCGTTCCTGTGAATTCATCCGGTGATAATCCTTATAGGAAGGTCGAGTATTCAGTGTCAAATTCCCATTATACGAGATCACCGGACGACCTACCACGCCTTTCTTCGTCGTGATCACGATCACCCCATTGGCCGCCTTCACCCCGTAGATAGCCGTTGCCGAAGCATCCTTCAACACCGTGATCGTCTCGATGTCCTGCGGATTCAAACCTGCAATGGCATTACCGATCAAATATTCGGCATCCTCGCTATTTATATCTGAGGCTGTGAACGGCACGTCCTGTTCCAGAATCACCCCGTCAACCACCCAAACCGGAGACTTATTCCCATTGATCGTGGCATTTCCCCGGATTCTGATCTTCGGGGTCGCACTCGGTTCCCCGGAAGTGTTCAACACCATCATTCCGGGAATACGCCCCTGCAACATCTGGTCAATCGACCCGACTCCCTGTACCATAATATCCTTAGCCTTTACTGTAGAAATGGCACTTGCCGATTCCCTCCGACTAATCGTCTGGTAACCCGTCACCACCACTTCTTCCATATCATGAGAATCATCCTGCAATACCACGTGCAGCATCTTCTGTCCTGTCCACTTCACCTCCCGGCTCTTCATCCCGATGAACGAAAACAGCAGTGTCAGGGAATCCTGTTTCACGGTTGTCAGTGAAAACTCCCCTTTCGAATCCGTCGCCACCCCAATCGTCGTTCCCTTGATCAAAACGGTCACTCCCGGCAACGGTTGCTCCCTCTCGTCCTTCACGACACCCTTGATCACCACCTCTTCCGGCCCTTTCTGTTGTTGCACTTTTGTCAACACGATCACGCCATTATCATACAGACACTTAATTCCCTTCCCCGCAAAAACTTCATCCAGCAAGGCCAGCACCTGCCGTTCCTTGGCATGAACATCAAAACGAGGAATTGCCTCCACGTACTCACTCTTGTACATAAAACGAATACCCGTTTGCTCCTTAATCTCCCGAAGAAATTCTTCCACACTACAATTTTTCATGTCCACGCTGACTACCTGATTCTGGGCAACCACGTCCCCCCGAACCTGTACCAGCAACACGAACATTAGAAAACACATCATTTTCATCACTCTAAAGATTTTTTGAGCCGAGCGTAAATTTCCTTTACATTCTCCACTTTTTTTCATAACTTTGTCGATAATAGATTATTATTAGCCAGAGCCAACTGGCGTTCACTACAAGACGGAAAGACCTGCCAGTTTTTCCGTTTTTATTTTATGCTCACTACAATCGTTTTATTTTTCACGCTAAAATGCGCCCCCGTGCTTATCTTCAGGAAATGCAGGAACTCTTCCACCTCACCATAGCGTTTCATATCACCGGACAAACGGATTTCCTTCAATTCTGCATCAGCATAAACCACGTCACAATCATACCATAAAGCCAACTTGTTCATCACGTCCTCCAAGCGGTCGTCACTAAAAACAAAATCCCCGTTTTTCCAATCGATGTACTTTCTGACATCAACCTCTTTTACCACAATCCCGCTCGTCTCCACGTCACAAACGACCAGTTGATTCGGCGTCAACATCACCTGCCGGGTCCCGTTCTCCACTTCCACTCGTCCCTTCACCAACACGGACTCCACGACCTTCTCCTTCCGGGAATTTACGTTGAATTCCGTACCGACAGCCGCCACTTCTACCCCGTTCGCCTCCACGACAAACGGGTGGTCCGCATCTGCCTGCACCTTGAAATAAGCCTCTCCCTTCAACCGCACCACTCTCTTCTCCCCCGCAAAACGCACCGGGTACACCAACTCGCTCTCGGAATTTACCCATACCTCGGACCCGTCTGCCAACACGATCCGGTACTCTCCTCCTCGATTTACCACCAGCTTGTTATACACCACATTCCCCGTCTCTTCCGCAGCCACCGAATCCCGGTAAGCCACCATCCCTTCCTGTTCCACGTCAATAGCAACTGCCTGTTGCTCCCGCAACGACTTCCGTTCCTTTCCCAACTCCACCACGTCCCCCGTCGAAAGAAACAACCGTGCCTTGGAAGAACCGTGATGGATCACCCCGCTTTCTGCCAATGGCACATCCCTCACCCCTCCTGTCCACCAGTAATACCCGCCCCCGGCCAAGAGCAAAGCACTCACGCAAGCAGCAACCGCCACGGCTCGCCGGAGCATCGCCCTTTTCCTTGCCACCTGTCGGAAACGGCGTTCCCCCTTCCGGCTAACCAACCTTTCCCGCATCACCCAACGCTGACGCAGAAACTCTCGTTGCAAATCCTCGAAATACCGACGATTCTCCACCTTCTCGCCTAACCAATTCTCCACTTCCCGCACCTCCTCCGGAGAGAGAGACTCGCCCTGCCAGTATTCAAGTAATCGTATATCCCGTTCTTCTTGATTCATATTATTCTACTCAATATTCATATATAATAGACATCAACAAGCAAAACGGTTGACAAGAAAATGAAAATATTTTCAAAAATTATCGTGATGATTGATTTTTCTCCTCGTCGAGAGCGTATTGAAGATACAACTAAAATCGCTACCTTTACGAACACCCTTATTAGCAAGTAGCCCAAGTAAGCTAGAATTTGTCCCTGTAAAATAAAAATTTCAATAAAACACCTAACAGTTAGAACTATTATTCTGTGATCAAACTATTATAATAGACTTATCCAATCATTAACAATTACTATTATAACCTAATATTTTACTATTTCAATAGGACAGGAATAGGGCCGGAATGGGAGCGGAATGGGAGCGGCTCACAATATGATAACAATGTCATAGCATTTTAATAACACTGTTTTACATTTATTTAAATAAACTTTTTATTAAATATTCCTAGATTTGAACGTTTGCCCTCATCTTCTCGGAACCTAAAGTTTCGGAGATTTATGACAAGATTTTCCAAACGATCGAGACCTCCTATGATCTTCGCTATAAACAAGCACGTACAACAAAAAAGCCGTATCAGAAACAATCCCCCTCAACGTTTTCAGACTACGCACCAATAACGTTTTTACCGTGGCCACTGAAATTCCCAGTAATTCCGCCACCTCGGCATATTTCATATTTTTCAAATGCACGCATTCCAACACCTCCCGGCTTCTAGGCGGTAACACGTCAAGCGCTTTCAACACCTGATCTATCATGTCTTCGTGCGTCACCTCCTCATCCTCCCACACCCTTTCCACAACCGATATATCCGGAATACGCCGCATCCGACTCTGATCCTTCACCTTTCGGATAGCCATATTCCGCACGGAAACATACAAGTACGACCGTACCCGTTCCCCCTCCAGATTCTCGTTCAACTTCTTCTCCCATAGCCGCACGAAAAAGTCCTGCACTAAATCTTCCGCCTCCCCCATATCATTCAATATCGTATCAGCCCACAAAACCAATTCATCGTAAAAACGATCGTATAACTCATCCACCGAGAAAACTTTTCCTCCAGAAAAATGAATCGTATGTCCCTGTTTCCCTCGCACGTATTGAGTATTATTGCTTTTTTATCTAAACTCAAAAATAGACAAGATTTCTTCATTTTCCAAAAGGCCGATCACTTTTCCTGAAAAACAGAGCTAAATTGTATTCTCAAATTCTAGAAAAATTCACCCCCTCTTTATCGGGTATTCCTCTCAATAATTCAAATGTATTAGTTATATATTTCATACTTTTAATATACCATCTCCTATTCAACGCTAATAAAAATTGGAATTAAGATATTAAATTTTAGTAGTTATATATTTTCTATTACCTCTAAAATACATTTATTATAACAGATAAATCAGTTACATTTTATAGAACGCCCAATAAACTGAAACAGAAATATTTTCATTAGGCATGGTCCATAAAAAAGAGGCTGAACTCAAAAATTCATTTTGAGACAACCTCCTCCTTTCAAAAATGATCAGCACTCCTTTTGATACAGAGACTAATTCTTCTATTCATTTTCTTTCAAATTCCAGACCTCTCTCAAACTTTCCAACCGATCTTCTTCTTCCGGGAAATAATGCTTATATGCCCAAACAAAAGTACGTCCATATTGTTCCGCTTCCGGGAAAGTAGCAATTTTATTTATAGATTTCTTTACCTGACCCGCCTGACCGAAATAACATGCAGAGGCGACATCACACCAAGCCAAGAAAAAAGCCTTGTCCGGTAAATCCGACATCTCGATTAACGAACGCATATAAGGCATCTCGTTCGCTTCCCCGCAATTCCAAGGATTTTGTTTACTCGTGATCCGTCCCGTGGTATTATTAATTAAATGATCGAACAACATGGTACGAATGATCTCGAAAGATTCAGCCACTCGTCCTTTTCCTGCAATTTCAGTTCTATTTTGCACTAAAAACTTAAAACGGGGAGTAAACAAATCTTCATACTTCAATTGCTCGTAAACCACCCAATAACGCCCATTCAATTTCTCGTTGGGAGACAATAGCTGAAAAAGCGAATCGGTCACCCCTTTCACTTCTTTCTTCATGTGAGCCTCCTCGAACACTTGAATTGCTACCGGAATCTCTCTTTTTTGAAGAGTTCCTTTCACGTATTTCTCCATTAGATATTTCCATGATGTTCTCTCTTTTAGCCCCCGTTCCACTCGCGGTATAAAAAGTTTTAGAGTATCTGCCCCCACGACTTTATGTTGCAACGTGCCGTCCGGTAAAAACATCAAAAAGGTAGGATAAGCATGAACGTCATATTTTTTAGCAAACTCCACGCCATCCCCTTTCTCCGCATCAATTTTAAAGCACACGAAATGTTTATCAAAATACGTTGCGGCCTCCGGTGTCTGCAAAACTTCTTCACTCATCCAACGACAAGGTCCGCACCAAGAGGTGTAAACGTCTACGAATACCATTTTCTTTTGTTGTCTCGCAACATTTAACGCCTCCTGAAAATTTCCCTCCATAAATTTCACCCCATCTTGGGCAAATCCGTTCATCGAGAACAGAAAAATCAACACACTCAATACAATCTTATTCATAATTCAATTTTTTAATGCACTTTCCAACTGATTTATAACATCATCTACTGAATTCGTGGCACACATGACTTTGCCCTCCGAATTAAGTAAAACCAAATACGGGATCGAGGAGAGTCGATAGCCCATGGCCACATCCCGCAACATCTCTCCCGCGCACCGCAATTGCATCCACTCCATTTTCTCCTCTGCCATAGCTTTTTTCCACTCTTCCGGTTTTTCATCCAACGACACGCTAAACACCTGCAACTCTTTGGGGTATTTCCGGTACAATTCCCGCACGTGCGGGATAGCCTTCCGGCAAGGCCCGCACCACGAAGCCCAGAAATCGATTAAAACATATCCATTCTTGGCCATCAATCCTGACAATCTCACCGTGTCCCCCTTTACGTTCTCCACTTCGAAATCTGTATAATCACACAAACGAGCATACTTCAACATCCCGGGTAACACGCGTTTCATCCGGTTCACCCGAGCCGTGTCCGGGTTATTCTCGACCAACCGTAATCTCGCTTGTTGTTCCTCTGCCGTGTATTGGAAAAAAGTATTAAGTTCCTTTTCCACCCAATAAGCCGACACGAAATAATTCGGATGCCGCTTGATAAAACTCTCCGAAATACCTTGAAGTTTTGCCCTAAGCACACGAATTTCCTCGTTAGACTTCTTCACGGAATCCTCCGGCAAATTCCCCACCCAGGAAAAAGCTGAAGCCTTCAATTTATTATCTAGATTCCGCTCCGCATCCAGAGTCTCATTCTCGTACTCGCTCAACTCCTCCTGTCCCTTGGTCCCTTTCACGCTCACCATCTGTCGACGTTGAAAAACATCATTTGTTTTTTGCACCTCTTCCGGGGAAGCCATCTTCACTTGATAATTTGCATTCTCCAGCATGACCTTTACCTTAACAAAGTCAGCCGTACCCTTGCGAAAACGCAATTCTCCCATCACGTATCCTTCCACCTTCCCTTCCAATCGAAACGTACCATTCGATACTATGGTTGAGGCAATCTCACGCTCTTTTCCCTTCTCAATATCAACTACCGCTACTTTCATAAATGTATTACAATTCTCCACTTCTCCCTCGATCACAAACTTCTCCTCCTTCACCTCCCGATGACCACATCCCCAATTCACCAGGCACATAACAAATGCTACATACAACAACAAACTTTTCATCTTACAATATCCCATTATTTACACAAACTCTCTACCTTTTGCTTAATCTCCTCCACGTACTTGGGGTTCGAAATCACCCGTCCTTCCTTATCCAATATCAAAAAATAGGGAACACCACCAACCTGATACTTTTCCAAAAAATCCTTGTACCCCTGTTTCGTGAACACGTACTGTGCCCACGTCGCTTGCTTCTTCTCGATAGCAGCTTTCCAAGCTTTCAAATCCGTATCGCATGAAATTCCTATTACCACGAGTTCTTCCGGGAAACGTTCCGCCAACTCCTTGATACCGGGGATCGCCGCCATGCACGGGCCACACCACGTTGACCAAAAATCCACCAGCACGTATTTCCCCGTGGGAATAATTTCCGACAACCCGCACGCATTCCCGTTCATGTCATTCAACGCCAAGTTTACTATCGGGTAGCCTTTCGCCGTCACCTTCGCCAACGCACAATTCCGACGGAACACGGCTAGTCGTTCCGGGTCATCCGGAACCTCCGTGATCGCCCTTTCCAACTCCTCCACCTCTTCCCGCGTCAAATTATAGCCCATTCGCAACATCTTATTCGCCAAGTAAACCGAAATCACCGAAGAGGGATGCGTAAGAATAAAATCCTTATCCCCCTTCCCCTGCAACTTCCACAAATTGTATGCGTTAAAATCCGCCTGCACCCGTCCCCCGGTAATCTTAAAATCAGACGTGATCGGGGCATCGAGAGGAATACTATCATAATGAGATGCCTGCACGCACATCTCCACGTTATCCGCGAAAACGGGCGTGTACGTCCATCGAATCTCCTCTCCCTCCGCAAGACTCGCGATGTTAGTGGTTATCAACGTGCATAATATCGGTCCCTTTACCCGTCCCCTCAACTCAAAACGGCCGTCTTTCACGACAGTTTCACAAATCGTATTCGTAGGCAACTCTTCTGCCGTCAACAACGAAACTGCGATACTATCCCTCATGCCGGGGATCTGCCCCCGAATCACGAATTCTTTTTCTTGTGCACTGATTCCAGTACACAAGAAAATTAAAAACAACAAAATCAATCCTATCTTATTCATACACTTTCACTCCATGTTTACGTAAAACCTTCACCATCTCCTCCATCTTATCGATAATAATGGGGTATTCCGCATAAGTTTCCCGGAACTCGGATTCCGACAATTTAAAAATCTCCTCCACGTAAGCTTTCACGTCATACTCTTTCGTGTGGAAATCCGGTCCACCCCATCCGGCATCAGCATAAGTAGGCAAATACCCGCACGCCTCGATGGGATAAGGGACTACATACTGGGACGATAGTTTATAATATTCATCGCTATAAGTGTAAAAATCCGCCCAATCGGCCTCCGGGATAACAGAAATATTACTGCTGATCAGATTTCCCACTAAATTGGTCTTCAATTTCTCTTTCTCTCCTGCCGTAAATGCAGACAAGTTGCTCACGGTAATGACGGTCGACTGCATCCCGGCATAGAAAGAATATTCCACCGGATCTTCATATCCTCCATAATAATTATATTGGAAATAAACCAAACGATCCAGCAACATGATCGAATAAGGATAAAACAGTACAGGTACGCTTGTTAATACCTCCCGCTCGACAAACTCTGTCAACATCTTCTTCTCCGCCAAGGTTTTGTAGGGATAACAAATAAAAGAATCTATGCCTTGATTGGTTGAAACCATATTCCACTCCAAATGAACCTTGATATACACCTTCTCCTTCTTAGCGGACACAGCATTTACCTCTTGTGCAACCAATGTATCCGAAAACAATAAATACATACCCGTCCGGTCAAAAAAGCCTCTTCGCAACTCCGCCTCCTCTCCCGTGGCATCCGCAGGCACTGCAAACGGATTCACCTCCGGTCGACTATTATCCGGCCAATCCTCTTTAGTACAAGCCCATAAACCGGCTATTATCAGCAATCCTATTATATATTTCATCTCTTTAATTTTAATTATTCAACATCTTCACCTCTCCTCTCGTTACGGGGATTATCAATCATCCCCGTATTCCTGTCCAATTCCACTTTAGGCAAGGGCAACACCCAAGCCGGATCCTCCGGGGCCAAAGTAAACCGACGCTTCCAAATCGTTTCATACTTTCTCGTTGATTCATTATACACTCTATTCTCAACAATATGATTAACCGTCGTCTCTTGCGGGTATTTCTCAGCCACCTTGTAACGTCTCAGGTCAAACCAACGATGTCCTTCTAGACAAAGTTCTCGCCGACGTTCTTCCCGAATAAAGCGCACTAACTCTTCTCCTGAAAGGGCATTTACCTCTGCTTTGTCAAAAGCTTCCCGCTTAATTCTTCTCTCCCGCAAGTCATTCAATGCCTTTCGGGCTGTCACTTCATCCTCCCCACAAGCGGCCGCTTCTGCCAGATTCAAATAAGCCTCAGACGTCCGTAGCACGAATACATCCGACATCTCAGGAGTCACCCACGCCGCCCCATACATCTTTTTATACAACAATCCCAAGTCATCGGAAGAAACAATGAAATGTTCCAAACGCAAGTCTTTTGCTTCCTCCGGTTTGTAAGCCAAATACAATTCATCGGAAACACGCATATCTTGATTCGAAACATAAGTAGAAATTGAAGTTTCCGAGCTAGCATAAAAAGAAAGTGCCCCCGGTAAAGAAGTCGATCCGGTAGAAAATATCAACTCCGATAAACCGGGATACAAAAACTGTGAATTACTATACCCGTTCAAATCCGTCAAGCGCGGTCCTTCTTCCGTCACCAATTTTGCATATTTAGCCGCATTCTCGTAATCACACATATACAGGTACACACGACTCAACATCAATCTCGTTGCCACAATATCCGCCCGCCACACCGATTTCTTCGGCACATCCTTCAAATACTTTTCCGCCTCTAACAAATCCGCAACCACCTGCTTATAGACTTCAGCAACGGAACTTCTTTGATAATATTTATCTTCCACGTTATTCGACAATTTTATCGGCACTGCCGGATCATTCCCCGCCGTAGCTTTGGCATAAGGCTTCCCGTAAAGATTCACCAAGAAGAAATAGCAACTACCCCGCAGAAAATAACTCTCCCCCTTAATTCTACTTACGTTTTGCACATCCTCTTCTTCGGTCACGTTCTCATACGCCTTAACCTCATCCAAAATAATATTACAAGCATTTATATGAGCATACAAGTGACGGAAATCAGCCGCATCATCCCACGCGGTCTTCCCTTCCAAATTCTCGTACACCCGGTATTGCCAGGTATGATACCCGAAGCTTGTACCGCACGCCCCTTCGTCCACCCAAGAGTCTCCCTTGGTCTGCTGTGCCAATTCGTCCGACATCACGTGTAAGCAAGCCAAATTAGCTTCTCCCGCAATACCCGAAAATTGCCAACCGTTAGTCACGTAAAACCTTTCGAAATAAGCATTTCCCAGTAAAATCTCGTCCAAATCATCATACCCCTTGATATAGGACTTATCCTGTGAGTACTCCTCCAAGAAACCCGAGCACCCACACAAAGCCAAGAAACAAATAATCAAGTATAAATTTTTCATATTGCCTGCATTATCATGTTAATTAAAAAAAGAAGCCACTTTTTGCTCCAACTCCTCACCCCGCAAATCCATCGCAATAATTTCCCCTTTCGGGTTCAACAAATACATTTTCGGAACACTCGTCACACCGTAACGTTTCGCCACCGGACAATCCCACCCCTTCAAGGAAGACACGTGTACCCAAGGCAATTCCAATTCAGCAATAGCCTTCATCCAAGCATCACGCTTATCATCCAACGACACGCTATAAACCTCGAATCCCTTATCCCGGAATCGCTCGTAAATCGCTTTCAAGTTCGGGACTTCCTTCCGGCAGGGGCCGCACCACGATGCCCAAAAATCCAACAACACGTACTTCCCCCGCAACGAGTATAACGAAACGTGTTTCTCTTCCGGCGTAGTCAAATCTATATCCGGGGCAATTCCTCCCACTCGTGTCGGTCTCATGTAATCAATATGGCCTTTCAACGATTTCCCCGCAGCAGAAGCTTTCACCTCCGGTGTCAAACGCTCATAATCCTTCGCAATCTCCTCGAACGGGTATTTCGACAAAAGCAAATCCTCCATGAAATAAGCAATTGACATCCGGTTTAAATTAGAATCGATAAACGCTTCCAACGACACATCTTTTTGATCCATCGCATAACCGAACATCACGGCAAAAGTACGAGTAAATTGCAAGTCTCCAGCCCGTTTCATCACCGCTTGTTCGGGACTGCCCTTCACCGTGCAAGAATTCTGCACGTTTTCATCTCCCAAAAATCCGACAATATCAACCACTATCGGCTCCCGATCCAGTAAAATAGTTTCTGTTCCTGATCCCATGGAAAGCGTCAATCTTTTCTCCCCCGTGAATTCCTTACCCATGTGAAATTTACCATCTCGAACAATAGCGCTATCAACCACTCGGGCATCTTCACCCCAACCTTCCAACAAACAAACGATCTGTCCGTCAGCCCCTTTCCAAGTCCCTGAAATGGAATACTTCTCGACCTGATTACACGCCCCGACAAAAAGGACGATTAAAAGAATATACATATATTTCATCATCTCCACGATTTAAAAAGTTACATTCAATCCAAAAGTAAACGTCGGTCGCTCCGAAAGTTGCACTTCCGTGAAACCGCTCTGCACGGGCGTCTGTCCCTTCAGCTTACTATTCGTCACGATAAAAGGATTACTCACAGAGGCGGAAACTTCCAACAATGAAATGCCCCACCGTTCAGCATCAAACGAGTAAGTCAATCCCAGATTGGTACATTTCAAATAATCAGCACTCACCACCCGGAGATTACTATAATTATACATCTCCCACTTCGTGTCTGCAATTAGAGGAACTTGCCCAGAGGTAAAACCGGACCAGTGGCTCAAGCTAGAAGATGAGCCGCCATCTATCATAAATGCAGGAATATTTGTATATTTTTCATCCCCCGGATGCTGCCAGCGTTTCAGAAAAGTTCTATTCAAATTACTCTCCGGACGTACCCTAGCTCCATTATCCGTGTACAACTTAAACAAACGTGTCTTTGCCCCCAAGCTATAAGAGAATGCCGCATTCAAACGCCATCGTTTATAATTCACCGTCGTGTTCAATCCCCCGAATATAATCGGCTCCCTTCTACCCGATTCCTCTAACACCTGAGTAAACACCTCATATTTTGACTTTCCATAAAGAGACTCCTGCTCATCTTCCATATCATCAAACATTGGCAATCCCTTTGAATCTAATCCCGTGAACTTATAAGAGTAGAACGAACTCACAGACTTACCCTTCACCACGGCAGTCCCATTCAGAAAATTCGTACGTTCGAACTGATCTGCCCCAGGTAACGAATTTACCTCATTATTCGTGTGGGTAAACGATGTTGACACGTACCAACGCAAATCTTCCTTCCGAATCGGGTTCAGAGTGAGTGCAAAATCATACCCGCTATTCACGATCTCGCCCCCGTTCACCACGTAAGAAGTCATACCATTCACTCCCGAAATTTCCTTGTTCAAATAAGCATCTTTTGTTTTTTTCCGATAATACGAGGCTACGACCATCAACCGACGCTGAAACATGGAAAATTCCACTCCCACATTCAATGAACCCGTCTTTTCCCACTTCAAATCTGGATTCGGATAAGTAGTGATCGACGAAACATACTCCCCGTAATGATCATTATACGGTTTTTTCGAAATAATCGCCACAGGCGACTGCCCGTCCAGCATATTCCCTTGATACCCATAGGACATTTTCAACCGCAAATCATCAAACCAATCCTGTTCCCCTTTAAAATGCTCCATCACGTTATAATTAAACGAAGCCGACCATATCGGTAAAAGTTTATCATTACTTCTCTCTCCAAACTGGTTCGAACCATCATACCGCACATTGGCATTCACGGTAAACCAATTCCCATAACTATAGGAAACACTACCGTACCACGACAACATATTACTCAAATTATCCGTCACCACCGGCACATTCTCCGACATCCAATTCGCATAGGAGGTGTACACTGTGGGATCAACCACGATAAACTGTTTTCCGCGCTCCGGATCATATCCCCGGGTAATATTTTTGTACGCATCATATTTCGTGGAATTTGTTTCCATACCCACCGACGCATTTACATTATGTTGCTGATCAATACCCCAGTACCGATTCAAATCTGCCTGCAACCGGAACATGTATGACTTGTTACGAGATTTATCCACCGTCAACTCTCCCCCTCTCGGCATTCCGGAACTTTCATCCGCTCCCGCCTCATCGGCGCTTCTTCGAATTAGAGCAGCATGATAAGTCTTCGATCCCCAGTATCCCTCGATATCCGTATTTGCCACCGAATAAGATAAGATCGTTGAAATTTTCAACCATTCCCAAGGCTTCACATTCAGATTCGCCCGGAAAGTAACAGAAGAACCCTCCTGCCGCTTACTACTATTCTCCAACTCGTTAAGTATATTGTAGTCATAGTAAGAAAAACCACTCGGAATCAAATAAAAACTATACTTCCCCTCTTCCGTGTAAGCCGGAATCGCCCGACTTGTATTATAAGCATAATTAATCGGAGAAATCTCCTCTTGATAATATTTCCGTTTTGACGTGTTCGCATTCACATTGAACGAAGCCGCTAACCAAGGTGTGAAATTCATATCCAAATTCAATGTCCCCGTGTAGCGACGGTCAAGATTAGGCTTCACCACATCCTCCTCGATATTAACCCCCACGGAAGAATAATAACGGACTTTTTCCGTTCCTCCTGTCACGCTCACCGTATGGGAAGAAGAAAAGGCATCCCTTGTCAACAACTTAAACCAATCCGTGTTCTCCTCGCCCAGATAGGCTACCTGTTTCTCGAACTCCTCGTACGTGATCGTACGGTTATACAGTTCCCGCAATAACTTCTCGTACCCGACCCAAGTAACACTTGTCGCATACTGATAACCTGCCTCCGCCAACTCACGGGAAACATTCAATCGCTCCTTGGCACTCATCAAATCTATATTTCGATCCGAATAACGAGGCCTTAGCTTCAACGTGGCTGTTCCACGATAAGAAATTTGCGGTTCCCCAACGTGTCCCCGTTTCGTGGTAATCACGATCACTCCATTCGCAGCTTTCGTACCGTAAAGAGCCGTCGCCGAAGCATCCTTCAACACGTCGATACGTTCAATATCCTGCGG
>ERZ833963.1388-NODE-1388-length-29081-cov-5.133432_pt1 | contig 29081 bp, 26 predicted proteins | sample MGYA00519693_ERZ833963 | MGnify/ENA primary metagenome ERZ833963 (study PRJEB31850, sample SAMEA3708748) | human gut metagenome | biome: human gut; feature: human-associated habitat; material: faeces | place: China | collected 2014 ... | reverse complement strand
CGAGTGCGCTCGATCCCGAGATGGTCGGCGAAGTGCTCGACGTCATGAAGGAGCTGGCGCACACCGGCATGACCATGGTCGTCGTCACGCATGAGATGGGCTTTGCCCGCGAGGTCGGAAACCGCGTGCTCTTCCTCGATCAGGGCAAGCTCGTCGAGGAGGGCACGCCGGACCAGATCTTCGGCGCGCCGAAAAACCCGCGCCTGCAGGATTTCCTTGCAAAAGTGCTTTGAGTTTCAAAAAACGGGATCGCCTCGTCGGCGGTCCCGTTTGCTGTATCAGGTATGCTCCTGCCCGGCGCGGTAGACACTCGGGGAGCAGCCCTCGCTGGCGGCGAACACACGCGAGAAGTAGAGCGCATCCGGATAGCCGACGGACCATGCGATTTCAGAGATGTGCATCGTCGTGCCGCGCAGCAGGGTGCGCGCCGTTTTCAGCCGGGTCTCCCGCAGCAGGGCGGTGGGGGAGCGGCCGAAGCGCTGCATGAAGCCGCGGTAGAGCCAGCTGCGGCTCACCCCGGCAAAGGCGGCGATGTCGTCGACGGTGATGGGCTCGGCGTAGTTGTTCTCGATATAGGCCGCTGCGCGGTCGATGACGTCGCCGCGGTCCTCCGGTCCCTCCCGTCCCTCGATGAGCTTGCCGAGCAGCAGGTAGGCATAGCCCAGCATCTGCGTCCGGCTCCACGCGGACTGGCCGCGCGCCTCGTAGATCGCCGTGATATAGCGCTGGAACGTCCGCCCAAAGTCGATGTGCAGCACGGGCGCGTCCGGGCGCAGGTCCGTGCGCGCCAGCAGGGCGGCGGCATCCGGCCCGCTGAAGCCGAGCCAGTAGTATTCCCACGGCGATTCCGTGTCTGCCTCGTAGCTCACCACGACGTTCGGCCAGACGAGAAATACCTCGCCCGCGCGCACGGGGAAGGCCCGCCCGGCCGCCGTGAACGTCCCGCGGCCGGAGACAACGTAGTGGATGAGATAATGATCCCGCACGCCCGCGCCCCAGCGGTAGCCGGGTGTGCATTGCTGAAACCCGACATTTTTTACCGACAGCGGCAGAGCGGCGCCGTCGGATTTATAGGAATTCTTGAAGTAAACTGCCATGATACCCGCCTCCTGTACCAGAATACCACAAAAGGCAACAAATTTCCATATCAGCGCTTGAAAATTCCATTGCATCCGCAACATATTTCCCTAAAATAAAGATATCGGTAATAAAAAGCGAACAAAAAGAAATCACAGAAAGGTGCGTCATTCCGATGTACGAATCTCTCAAGAAGCGATTTACAGATCAGTTTGGCACGAAGCCCGGCTTCGTATTCTCCGCACCCGGCCGCACGGAGATCGGCGGCAACCACACGGACCATCAGCACGGCTGCGTGCTGGCGGGCGCCGTGAACCTCGACACCGTGGCGGCCGTCGCCCGCAGCGAGCGCGGCGCGATCCGCGTGCTGTCCGAGGGCTATCCCCTCTGCGAGGTCTCCCTGTCAGAGCTGGAGGCCGTCCCCGCCGAGGCGGGCACGACGAAGGCCCTCATCCGCGGCATTGCCGCGCGGTTCGCCGCGCTGGGCCATGCGCCCGTGGCCTTTGACGCCTATGTGACCTCCACGGTGCTGCCGGGCAGCGGCCTGTCGTCCTCGGCGGCGTTCGAGGTCCTCATCGGCGTGATCCTGAACCACCTCGGCAGCTGCGGACTGACGGCTCCGGAGATCGCGCAGGTCGGCCAGTATGCCGAAAACGTCTACTTCGGAAAACCCTGCGGCTTGATGGATCAGACGGCCTCCGCCGTCGGCAACATCATCGGCATCGATTTTGCGGATCCGGCCCATCCGAAGATCCAGCCCGTCGCCTTTGACTTCGCCTCCTGCGGCTACAGCCTGTGCATCATCGACTCCGGCGCGAGCCACAGCGACCTGACGGACTGCTATGCCGCCATCACGGAGGAGCTGAAGACCGTGTGCCGTGTGTTCGGCAAGGAGGTCCTGCGCGATGTGCCGGAGGACGAGTTCTATGCCCGCCTCGGCGAGGTGCGGCAGGCGGCAGGGGATCGCGCCGTCCTGCGCGCGATCCATGTCTATGAGGATAACAAGCGCGTGCGCCTGCAGCTGCGCGCGCTTGAGAACGACAATTTCCCCGCCTTCCTCGAGTATGTCAAGGAATCCGGCGATTCGTCGTGGATGTATCTGCAGAACGTGATCCCCGAGGGCCGCACGGCCCATCAGGAGGTCGCGTTCGCGCTGGCGCTTGCCAAGCATCTGCTGGGCGGCCACGGCGCATGCCGCGTGCACGGCGGCGGTTTTGCGGGCACCATTCAGGCCTTCGTGCCGAATGAGCAGCTCGAGGAATTCCGCGGCGGCATCGAGGCTGTTCTGGGCGAGGGCAGCTGCCATGTGCTGTCCATCCGCCCGGAGGGTGGCATTCTGGCGGAGGTGTGCAGCCATGATTGACGCCTGCATCGGCGGCCTGCTCCACTATGCGGAGGATACCGGCCTCATCGAGGCGGACGACCGCCTCTGGGCGCGCAACCGCCTGCTCGAGGCCCTGCAGCTCGACGGCTGCGACCCAAACTGCGCCCCGGCGGAGCTGCCGCTGGCAGACCTGCTCCGCGAACTGACGGAGGACGCCGTTTCCCGCGGCGTTGCACAGGATAATTCCGTGGCGCGCGACCTGTTCGATACGAAGCTGATGGGCGTGCTGACACCTGCTCCGCATGAGGTGCGGGCCAAATTCCGCAGCCTGTATGCCGTTTCGCCGGAGCAGGCGACGGACTGGTTCTACGCCTTCAGCCAGAACACGAATTATATCCGCCGCGACCGCATCGCGCGCGATCAGAAGTGGGTCTACGAGAGCGCCTACGGTCCGCTGGACATCACGATCAACCTCTCCAAGCCGGAGAAGGACCCGCGCGCCATTGCGGCGGCCAAGCTCGCGCCGCAGTCCGGCTATCCCAAGTGCGCCCTCTGCGCCGAAAACGAGGGCTATGCCGGACGGATGAACCACCCGGCCCGCCAAAACCACCGCGTCATTCCCGTGACGATCAACGGCAGCGGCTGGTATCTGCAGTATTCGCCGTATGTCTATTATAACGAGCACTGCATCGTCTTCAACGGCACGCATACGCCGATGAAGATCGACCGCGCGGCCTTCCGCAAGCTGCTGGACTTCGTCGGCCAGTTCCCGCACTACTTTGTCGGCTCGAACGCCGACCTGCCCATCGTCGGCGGCTCCATCCTGAGCCACGACCATTTCCAGGGCGGGCACTACACATTTGCCATGGAACGTGCGCCTGTCGAGGAGCCTGTCCGCTTCCGCGGCTTTGACGATATCCGCGCAGGCATCGTCAAGTGGCCGATGTCCGTTCTGCGCCTGACCGGCCCGGACAGCGACCGCCTTGTGGAGCTGGCCGACCGTATCCTGCGCGCATGGCGCGGCTACACGGACGAAAGCGCCTTCGTCTTTGCCGAGACGGACGGCGAGCCGCACAACACCATCACGCCCATTGCCCGCCGCCGCGGCGTAGACTATGAGCTGGACCTCGTCCTGCGCAACAACATCACAACGCCGGAGCATCCGCTCGGCGTGTTCCACCCGCATGCGGCCCTGCACCATATCAAAAAAGAGAACATCGGCCTCATCGAGGTCATGGGCCTTGCCGTTCTGCCTGCCCGCCTGAAGGGCGAGCTGGCCGCACTGGAGCAGGCCATCCTGTCCGGCGCGGACATCCGCGCAGACGAGACCCTCGGCAAGCATGCCGACTGGGTCGACGAACTGAAAACGCGTTACACGTTCACGCCGGAAAACACGGCGGACATCCTGCGCCGCGAGGTCGGCGCGGTGTTTGCGCAGGTGCTGGAAGACGCGGGCGTCTTCAAACGAAATGAAGCCGGGCGGGCGGCATTCCGCCGCTTCCTCGGCACTGCAGATCAGGAGGGATCGTTATGAAAATTCTGGTAACCGGCGGCGCGGGCTTCATCGGCAGCCACACCTGCGTCGAGCTGCTTGAGGCGGGCCACGACGTCGTCATTCTGGACGACCTGTCCAATGCGTCCGGTACGGTCATCGACAAGATCGAGACCATCACGGGCAAGCGCCCCGCGTTCTATCAGGCGGATGCGAAGGACCGCACCGTCCTGCATGAGATCTTCACGGCGCACCGCATCGATGCCGTCGTGCATTTTGCGGGCTTCAAGGCGGTCGGCGAGAGCTGCCATATCCCGCTGGCCTATTACCGCAACAATCTGGATTCCACGCTGGCCCTGCTCGAGGAAATGGCGCAGGCGGGCTGCACGCGCTTCGTGTTCTCGTCCTCCGCGACGGTCTATGGCCCGGACAACGCCATCCCCTATGTCGAGACGATGCCCACCTATGTCGCAACAAACCCCTACGGCTGGACGAAGGTCATGATCGAGCAGATCCTGCGCGACTACTGCACCGCAACGCCGGGCTTCACGGCCGTGCTGCTGCGCTACTTCAACCCCATCGGCGGCCATCCCTCAGGCCTGCTCGGCGACGATCCGAACGGCATCCCGAACAATCTCATGCCCTATATCGCCCGCGTGGCGGCCGGTCAGCTGGACAAGCTGACGATCTTCGGCGACGACTATCCCACACCGGACGGCACCTGCCGCCGCGACTATCTGCATGTCGTCGATCTGGCCAAGGGCCATCTCAAGGCCATCGACTATGCCATGGAGCACACGGGCGCGGAGGCCTTCAATCTGGGCACCGGCCACGCCGTGAGCGTGCTGGAGCTGGTCAACACGTTTATGGAGGCCACGGGCGTAAATGTGCCCTATGTCATCGGGCCGCGCCGCGAGGGTGATCTGCCTCAGATGTGGGCGGACACGCACAAAGCGGAGACCGTCCTCGGTTGGAAGGCCGAGAAGACCGTGGCCGATATGTGCCGCGACAGCTGGAACTTCGTCTGCAGCGTGAAGAAGCAGTAATGTCCGGTCAGGAATCGGAATAACAAAACAGCCGTCTCATTACGAGATGGCTGTTTTTGCTGTCTGCATCTCGTCGATCCCGGCGGCGCAGTCGTGCGGGATCGGCTTCCAGTCCACATGGGAGAACAGCGCGATGACCGTGCTGATGCGGCCGATGACGTCGAACAGCGGGAACGTCACGGCAAACCAGAGCTTCCGGTACCACGGCAGGGCGGGCATGTGCCGCCGCTCCGTCAGGAAGACATAGAGTGCGATGACCGCGTTCCGCAGCCAGCGCTTCCCGAAGCCGGCGGCCCATGCCAGCAGCGCCGCGCCGACCACGCCGAAGCTCTCCTTTGTGAACAGCCACAGCGCAATGGCGCACAGCAGCCGGGCGGCGTAGGTGAAGATGCTCCACAGCGCGCGGGGGCAGACGAGCAGGAACATGTCGTAGGACATGAAGGCCGTCGGGGCGTCGTGCGACGTGAACACATGCTTCCACAGCGGCCAGCCCGTCTCGGCAAAGGCCTGCAGGTGACCCTTTGCCCAGCGGATGCGCTGGCGCAGCGCGATGCGCAGGGAGACGGGCTGCTCATCATAGAACACGGCTGCATCGCAGTAGGAGATGGGATAGCCTGCAGCGACGGCGTCAGCCGTAAAGGCGCGGTCCTCCGTCAGCGAGGTGTAGTGCCAGCCGTTTTTGACCAGCTCAGAGGCGAACAGGAAGCCCGTGCCCTGAATGCGCGTGGCCAGTCCGAACACAGAGCGCGCGCGGTGTTCCATGCGTACGGTGCGCAGCCAGTGCAGGGCATAGGAGGCGGAGATCCAGTTGTCGCCGAAATTTTTGCTGGCGCGGCAGGACGTTACGATGCGCTCGCCTGCGTCAAAGGCCTCGTTCATGCGCGAGACATAGTCACGGTTGAGCAGATTGTCTGCGTCAAATACAAAATAGCCCTCAAAGGCATCCGTTCCGTAGTCCCGCTCGATACAGGAAAACAGATATTCCAGCGCGTAGCCCTTTGTGCGGTGGTCTGGGTCGCAGCGCTCATAGCAGACCGCGCCGCCGCGGCGTGCCGCCTGCGCCGTCCCGTCCGTGCAGTTGTCGGCCACGACAAAGACCGTGAGCAGCTCCGACGGGTAGTCCTGCAGGCGGATGCTCTCGAGCAGACGGCCGATGACGGCCTCCTCGTTGCGCGCCGCAATGACGATGGCATAGCGGTGCTGCCGCCGTGCGGGTGCAAAGCGCCGTGTGGCGAACAGACCGACGATGGCGTAGACGGTATAATAGCAGCTCATCGCGCCGAGCAGGGCGCCGATGGCGGCAAAAATTTTGGGCAGCAGATGCAGCATAGGCGGCACTTCCTCTTTCGAACTCAAAATGCACGCCTGATTATAGCACAGAAGGCCGAAAAAGGAAATGCCGCCCGGATTAAGATTTTATGAACGTTAGATGTGTTGACGCAGTGCCGCAAGAGCCTTTTTCTCGATGCGGGAGATCTGCACCTGCGAAACGCCGAGAATTTTGGCCGTTTTGTCCTGCGTCAGGCCGTGAAAATAGCGCAGGCGGATGACCATCTGCTCGCGGTCGGTGAGCTGGGCGATCGCCTCGCGCAGCGCAATGCGTTCCAATATTTTCTCCTCCATTTCTCCCTCGGTCAGGACGTCCTCCAGCGCAAAGCCGTCCTCGCCGGAGCGCCGCTGCAGGGACTCCGTCGCGCAGGTGGCTGTCTCGGCTACGGCGATGTCCTCCGGCTGCAGGGCCGTGGCCTCGCTCAGCTCTGCCAGCGTTGGCTCGCGGCCGAGCGTGCCGGTCAGCCGCTGACGCGCGGTGCGGATGAGGGCGGCGCGTTCCTTCAGGCTGCGGCTGACCTTGATGGTGCCGTCGTCCCGCAGAAAGCGGCGGATCTCGCCCGCGATCTTCGGCACGGCATAGGTGGAAAACTGCGTGCCGTAGCTCAGGTCGAACCCGGCCACGGCCTTGAGAAAGCCGAGGCAGCCGAGCTGATACAGGTCGTCCGGGTCGACACCGCGCCCGAAAAATCGCCGCGCGACGGACCAAACGAGGCCGGAATTCGCCTGAATCAGCGCCTCTCCCGCCTCGCGGTCTCCGTCGCGGGCGCGGATGAGCAGCTCCTCCTGATTCATTTTTTTCCACCCCGGCGTACAATCCGGCGCTTCATATGGACGGTCGTACCCTTGCCGGGCACGGAGCTGATGCGGAACTCGGTCATAAAGCTCTCCATGATGGTAATGCCCATGCCGGAGCGCTCCTCTCCACCGGTCGTGAACATGGGACGGCAGGCCTGCTCAAGGTCCGCGATGCCGCAGCCGCGGTCCTTGACCATAATGTCCAGCACATTGTCCGGCAGCAGCCGTGCCCGCAGGATGACCGGCCCGATCGTCTCGGGGTAGGCGTGGACGATGCAGTTCGTCACGGCCTCGGACACGGCCGTCTTGATGTCGCCCAGCTCGTCGAGCGTCGGGTCGAGCTGCGCGGCAAAGCAGGCAATGGCAGAGCGCGCAAAGGCCTCATTGGCCGAGCGGCTGGGAAATTCCAGATTCATGTAGTTTTCGCTCTTCATCGGTTGCATTCCTCCCTGATCTCCGTGATTTTTTCGATGCCCGCCGCGCGCAGCACCTTATAGGGCTGGGGCGGGATGTTCTGCAGCAGCAGGCGGCCCTGCAGCGTGTTCATGCGGCGCAGTGTATGGATGACCACGGCGATCCCACTGGAATCCATGAATGTCACATCGCGGAAGTCCAGAATGCAGCGAAGGGGAAGGTAGAGATCGATCTTGGCTGACAGCGCCTGCATGATTTCCCGGGCGGCATGGTGGTCGATCTCGCCCCGCAGAGCGATCGTCAGCTGCCTGTCCTGCACATAGCTCGTCAGATTCATTGGTATGGTTCGCCTCCAGCAAAAAAATAACGCACACGGAACCCGTGTGCGTTTAGTATAAAGCACTGCCCGCGCGCCGTTTGTCGAAGCGGATGCGCGGGCGGTAATTTTATCAGGAAACAAACCAGTAGTTGCGTGCCGTGTGTACGGCCTGCAGGGAGTCGTCGCGGTAATTTGGCTCGAGACCCTCGACCAGCAGGTCAACGGTCTCGACCTCCGGCAGGGCGCTCAGCGAAGCGACGATCTCGCGCACGGCCATGCGCTCCTGCTCGGCCGTGCGGCAGCCTTCGAGAAATTCGGCTGTTAGGTCGAGCGTGCATACGCCGCCTGCCAGCTTGAGGGACAGAATTTTCGTGCCCTGCGGGATGGAGTTTTCCAGCCCGTTTTCACCCTCGAGCGCCAGCAGGGCCTCCAGCACACACTGCACGCTGCTGGTGCCCTCAGCGAGCGTGAGCTGCATCGGCACCTGCGCCAGCAGCGGCATCGTGTCGCAGGTCAGGCTGAGCGTGACGTCCAGCGTTCCGTCCAGTGCAGGCACATAGATCATGCGCTCGTCGCGTGCAAGGCCGTTCTCCAGCTCCAGCACATACAGCCGCTCCAAGGGTGCGCCCGCGATCCAGAGATCCACGGTCTGGATCTGCGGCAGCTCTGTCAGAGAATTCACAATGGCGTAGACGGCCAGCCGCTCCGTGTTCCAGCTGCGCGGCATCCCCGTCAGGAACTGCGAGGAGAGATCGACGGTGCAAACGCCGTTTTCTACACTGACGCTGCGCAGTGCCGTGCCCTCGGGAATGGCGCTCTCGCTTTCCGGCAGGGCCAGCAGGCGGCGCACGATCTCCGCGGGCCGGTCGGCCGCATTCATGGCGGCGACGGTCTGCGTTTCGCGCACGAGGTAGCGCTGCGCCTCGTCCGGCACATAGAGCACGAGCTCTTCCTCCTGCTCCTCCATGCCGTTGTCACGCAGCAGGATATCCTTGGCGGCCAGCACATCGGCCGCGCCGTCGCCGCTGCACAGAATGCTCACGCGCTGCACGCCGGGCAGCTGCAGGAGCGTCCGGGCAAGGCAGGCGTTGAGAATGGTGCGGTCGAGGCTCCGGCACGGTATGCCGGAAAAGACCAGCTCCGCCGTGCCCTCGGTCAGGCCAATGGACTCCAGCGCCCAGTCTGCGGGCAGGGGAGTGCGCAGCTCCGGCGAGGCGGGCCCCTTCAGGTATTGCAGCACGACGGTACGCAGACCGGCGTCTGGCTCGAGCGGCGCGGCCTCGGCGCGGATCACGCCGTCCTCGCCGCCATAGGCGACCTCGGCGCAGCGGTAGTAGAAGGAAAATGGAGCGTCCGCCTGCTCTGCAGGCGCGGTGGTGCAGGCGCACAGCAGCACAAGCGGGAGCAGCAAAAGCAGCAGGCGTCTCATGTTTCGTCCTCCTCCAGATCAAAATGCGGGAACCGTACGGTAAAGATCGTGCCGCCGCCCGGCCGGGCCTGCACAGTGATGGTGCCGTAGCTGCGCTCGACCATGTCGTGCACGATGGAAAGGCCCAGCCCGGCGCCGCCCGCGGCGCGGGAGCGTGCCTTGTCCACGCGGTAAAAACGCTCGAAAATATGCTCCATGGACTCCGGCGGGATGCCTGCACCGCTGTCCTCGACGCGCAGCTCCACCTGATCGCCCGCCCGGCGGACGGACACGCCGACCCAGCCGTCCTGCCGGTTGTATTTGATAGCGTTTTCCGTTAGATTGAATACGATCTGATACAGATCGTCCTCCACAGTCATGACGCTGCAGTCCGGCTCAAACGTCGTGTCGATGCCGATGCCGCGCAGCCGCGCCAGCGGCAGCAGCATGCGCACAACCTTCCGCACGACGGGCGCGGCATCGAGGATCTCGCGCTCCTCTTCCACGCTGCTGTCGAGCTTCGTGAGCGTCAGAAGCTTCTGCGTCAGGCGGCCGAGACGGTCTGCCTCGCGGCCGATGTCGCCGATGAACTCGCGCTGTGTTTCGGGGTCCATCTCGTTTTGCAGGATGGAGTCGGACAGCAGCTTGATGGAGGCCAGCGGCGTTTTCAGCTCGTGGGACGCGTCGGAGACGAACTGCCGCCGCCGCGCCTCGGAGCTTTCCAGCCTTGCGGCCAGCTCGTTGAAGGCCCGGCTCAGGCGTTCGACCTCGTCGTGCCCGCGGACGGGCGGCTGCTGGGAATAGTCGCCCTCGCGCATGCGGCCGACCTGATTCAGAATGGCGCGCATGCGCCGCGAGAATGCGGCCGAGAAGAACAGGGAGAACAGCACGACGCCGCCCTCCAGCGCAAAGGAGATGCGCAGAATGTTGCGCTCCAGCGCGGCGATCAGCTCGCCCTGATCCGTGTCGTACGACATGAGATACACGGCCCCCAGCGTTTTGCCGCCGCGTATGAGCGGAACGGCGGCGTGGCTTTCTACGGCGCCGTCGGCATAGCGGGCGAAAAAGACGTCGCTGCCCTCCAGCGCCGTGATAAGCTCCGGAAACAGCAGCGTCTTTCCCTCGGCATTGCCGGTGGTCAGAGAATCGTATACGGCAACGCCCGCAGCGTCGGTCACGACGGTGCGGGTGGTGTGCAGCTCCTCCATGGAATTTACGGCCTGCGCGGCCCGGCCTGCGGAAAGCTCGTCGAGCTGCAGCAGGGCATTGCTCAGGAGCTGTGCTTTGCTCTCGAGCGAATCGGCCTGCGCGTGGAACGTCATGCTGCGGATGGTCGTCGAGGCATAGAGATTCAGCAGGAACAGGGCGGCCGCCGTGATGAGGATGTAGGCGGCGGCATAGCGGAGCTGTGAGCTGGCAGGCAGAAAGCTGCGGTGTTTACGCTTTGAAATAGTACCCAACTCCCCACTTTGTCATGATGTATTCCGGTTCGGCCGGAACGGTCTCCAGTTTTTCACGGATGCGGCGGATGTGGACGTCCACCGTGCGGATATCGCTGCGGTACTCATAGCTCCAGATGAGGTCAAGCAGATTTTCGCGGGAATAGACGCGGTTCGGGTTGCGGATGAGCAGCTCGACAAGGTCGAACTCGCGCGCCGTCAGCTCGACGGGTTTTCCGTTCTTATAGACGTTGCGCTCCTGCGTGTCGACGGTCAGGCTGCCTGCCGTGATACGGTTGTTCTGGTTCTCCAGCCCGCCGCTGCGGCGCAGCAGGGCGCGGATGCGCGCCTTCAGCTCCAGAATGTTGAAGGGCTTTGTCAGATAATCGTCCGCGCCGTGCTCAAAGCCAAGCAGCTTGTCCATGTCCTCTGTGCGGGCAGTGAGCATGATAATGGGGACGTCCGAAAATTCCCGGATGGTGCGGCAGGCAGTCAGCCCGTCGATCTCCGGCATCATGACGTCCAGCACGATGAGCCGGATGTCCGGATCGCGCGCCAGCTCGATGGCCTCACGGCCGTTGCTGCCGGTGACGACCTGATAGCCGTCGTTCTGCAGGTTGAAGCGAATGCCCTTGACCAGCAGTTCTTCATCATCTACGACCAGAATTTTCATGGTTCTACCTCCACCGTGACCAGTTCCCGGAGCTTTTCCAGCTTGCCCTCGCCGATGCCCTCGACCGCAATGAGCTCGTCCACGCTGCGGAAGGGGCCATGCGCCTCGCGGTAATCCACGATGCGCTGCGCCAGCACCTCGCCGATGCCGGGGAGCGTTGTCAGCTCCTGCGCCGTGGCGCGGTTGAGATCGAGCGGACCCGGCTCCGTGGGCGGCTGCGTTGCGGCCTCCGTCGGCGCTGCCGTCGATTTCTCTGTCGGAGCGGAAGCCGCCGGGACGGACGGCAGGGCAGACTCCGTCTGTGCGGGGATGGTGCGCGCCGTGCGCACCGTAACGCCGTCCGTATGCTGTGTCCAGCGCGCCACGCCAAAGCCCAGACAGAAGGCAAGAAAGGCGGCCGCCAGGGTGATGACCCAGTTCCAACGCGGTTTCTGCTCCATTTTCGCTCTGCTCCGTTGACATAATCCGGATTTTTGTTATAATGTGTCTGTCGGACCGGCATGCGGTATTCCGCGCGGCCTGTCCATCCTCATTATATCACACAGTTCCGCCCTGCGGCAATGCCGCCGCGGCGTTTTTGGAGGAGAATATGAAAAAAAGACTTTTGTCCGGGCTGACCCTGCTGGCCCTGCTGCTGCAGTGCCTGCTGCTTCCGGCCTTTGCGGAGCCGACAGACGCACCGGCCGATCCTACGGAGCCGTCCGCCTCGGAGCCGGGTGCGACCGACGCCGCAGAGCCGACGGCGGAGACCGCGGCTCCTGCTGAAAACGACAAGGCACCCGCCGCCGTGACGGATGAGACGCCGCCCGCGCTGAACGATTTCGGCCAGTATCTCGACACCACGGTGCAGGCCAGGGCGGCGGCGCTCGTGGAGCTGAACAGCGATACGCTCGTCTATGGCATGAATCTGGACGAAAAGGTCTATCCCGCCAGCCTGACGAAGATCATGACGTGTATGCTGGCGCTGGAGCACGGAAACCTCGACGACATCGTGACGGTCAGCCATGAGGCTTTGCAGGATCTGAATGCAGCGGGCAGCTCCGCCGGCCTGCTCGAGGGCGAGCAGCTGTCTCTGCGCGAGCTGCTGTACTGCGTGATGATCTCGTCCGCCAACGAGGCCTGCAACGTCGTGGCGGAGTACATCGCGGGGGATATCCCTTCGTTCGTGGCGCTCATGAATGCGCAGGCGGCGGCCCTTGGCATGACAGGCACGCATTTTGCCAATGCCCACGGCCTGCATGACGAGAATCACTACACCACCGTGCGCGACCTTGTTACGCTGGCGCGCTGGGCCTGGCAGAGTGAGCAGTTTCAGGAATTCTCCACCCAGACGTCCCACACGGTGCCTGCGACGAACAAGTCCGAGGAGCGCGTGCTCCGCACGACGAACTATCTGACGAGCGGTCAGACCGTCGGAAAGTATTACTACGACAAGGCGCGCGGCGTCAAGACCGGCTTCACGACCCCTGCGGGCGGCTGCCTCATCTCCACGGCGGAGAGTGGTTCGCTGCATTTCCTCAGCGTCGTCTGCGGCTGCGAGACGCTGCAGAACGACGACGGCACGGAGACGGACCAGCGCTTTACGGAGACGAAGCGGCTGTTCGAATACGGCTTCAATCATTTGAACAGTGTGCAGGTGCTGGCGGACACGGCTCTTGTGGACATGCCGCAGGTGCTGTATGCCGACGGACGCGACAGCGTCGTCGTGCGCGCGAAGGACAACATCTCCGTTCTGCTGCCGGACAGCTGCGATACCTCCGGCATCACGCTGACCGTGCAGTATGATTCCGAAGCGCCGCTCGAGGCGCCGCTTGAGGCCGAGACGAAGGTCGGTACCGTCAGTGCCGTGCTGGACGGCAAGGTGCTGGCGACCTGCGACCTCGTGACGCTGACGGCCGTGATGCGCTCCACGCCGAAATACGTCGCCAAGCAGACCGAAAGCATGCTGGCGAAGATCTGGAAGGGCATGTGGCGGCTGTGGTTCGTGACCGTACCGGTGCTGCTGGCACTGGTGTTCTGGCTGATCGTCGCCATCCTGCGCTCCGTCAATCGCCGCCGCGCGAAGAAGCGCGCCATGCGCGCGCGCCGTCCGGGAGCCCGTCAGGGCAGGGAGGACCGCCGTGGATGAGCTCAATGTCCTGCGCATGTCCTGCGAGGGCTGCACGGGCTGCGGCCTAGCCGCCACGCGCCACAGTGTCGTGTTCGGCGTCGGACCATGCCCCTCGCCCGTCGTCTTCATCGGGGAAGGCCCCGGCCAGCAGGAGGACCTGCGCGGCGAGCCATTCGTCGGCCCGGCCGGGCAGCTGCTCGACGACATGCTGTCCATCATCGACCTCGGGCGGCACAACTGCTATATCTGCAACATCGTCAAATGCCGCCCGCCCGGAAACCGCGACCCGCAGCCGCAGGAGCAGGATGCCTGCTTTGGCTGGCTCGAGCGGCTGCTGCAGCCGAGCATCATCGTCTGCCTCGGGCGCATTGCGGCCATGCGGCTCATCCGGCCGGATTTTCGCATCACGCGGGAGCATGGCCAGTGGTTCGAGCGGAACGGCGTGCGCTATCTTGCCATGTACCATCCCTCGGCTCTGCTGCGGGACCCGGCGCGCCGCCCGGAGACATACACGGACCTGCTGACGCTGCGCGAGGCCGTGCGGACGCTCGGTCCGCTGCCGAATGCCTGAACCCGTACCGCCCCGCCGGATTTTTTTCGCGGCGGGGCGCTCTTTTTTGCGGAAAACGGTTGTAATTTTTGTAATAATTTGTTACCATAGAGAAAAAGATGAAGGGAACTGCCTATGAAACTGATCTCGTGGAACGTTAACGGCATCCGCGCCTGCCTGCAGAAGGGCTTTGAGGACGCCTTCCGGACGCTGAACGCCGATTTCTTCTGCCTGCAGGAGACGAAGGCACAGCCGCATCAGGCCGAGCTGGACCTGCCGGGCTACCGGCAGTACTGGTACTCCGCCGAGAAGAAGGGCTACTCCGGCACGGCGATCTTTGCCCGGTACGAGCCGCTCGCCGTGACCTACGGCGTCGGCGTGGAGGAGCTGGACCACGAGGGGCGGCTCATCACGCTGGAATATCCGAACTGCTTTATCGCAACGTGCTACACGCCCAACGCGCAGGACGGATTAAAGCGCCTTGACCACCGCATGGCCTGGGACGATGCGTTCCGCGCCTATCTCGTCTCGCTCGACCGGCAGAAGCCGGTGATCGTCTGCGGCGACCTGAATGTGGCGCATCAGGAGATCGATCTGAAGAACCCCGGCCCGAACCGCGGCAACGCGGGCTTCTCGGACGAGGAGCGCGGCAAGTTCACCGAGCTGCTGCAGGCCGGGTTCACGGATACGTTCCGCTACCGCAATCCCGACCTCGCGGGCGCGTATTCGTGGTGGAGCTACCGCTTCCATGCGCGGGAGAAGAACGCGGGCTGGCGCATCGACTATTTTCTTGTGTCCGACCGCCTGCGCGAGTCCGTTGCGGCCGCGCCCATTTATCAGGAAATTTATGGCTCCGACCACTGTCCGGTCGGCTTGGAGCTGGATATGGAGGTATCTGCATGAAAAAGCAACGCATTATCCGCTGCCTCAGCGCGCTTCTGTGCTTGTGCCTGCTGGCAGGGTTCGCCCCTGCGGCCATGGCCTATTCGAATGTCAGCGACTGGGCAAAGTCCGAGGTCGCGGAGATGGAGGCGCTCGGCCTGCTGCCGGACTGCCTGCTGAACGCCGACCTTTCCGCCAATATCACGCGCGGCGAGATGTGCAAAATGGCCGTCGAGGTCTATGAGAACCTGATGAACGTGGAGGCATCCTGCGCCAGTGGGGCCAGGTATTTCACGGACACGCAGGAGATGGAGATCAACTTCGCCTTTGAGCAGGGCATCATCAACGGCTACGAGGACCAGACGTTCCGCCCGAATGAGCCGCTGAGCCGTCAGGACTTCTTCAAGATCACCTATAACCTGATGACGCGCGCGCTGTTCTGGAAGGACGAGAGCGTCGATCCGTCCGACCTTTCCCAGTTTACGGACGCAGCCTCCGTCAGCGACTATGCGCTCGAGCCGACGCAGTATATGGTCGCGCTCGGTGTGGTGCGCGGCACCGGCACGGCCCTTGAGCCGAAGGGCACGACGGAGCGGCAGGCGGCCATCGCCATGTTCCGCCGCGCGTATTACATTGTCAGCGAGTGGCTGCGCAAAAATGATGATATGCCGGTCGATCCGGACCCGGATGACGATGGCGGCTACAGCGGCATCCCGGCGTGGGCCGTTGCGGAGTTCTCTGAGGTCGTGAAGCTCGGCATCATCCCGTCGAGCCTCGACAATGCAGACCTGAGCAAGCCCATCTCCCGCGCGCAGATGTGCTCCATTGCCATGCTGGCCTATAACGGCCTGATGGGCACGGAATACACGCCGTCCGGCACGGCGCACTTCACGGACACGAACGATCCGGACGTGAACGCGGCCTATGAGCTCAAGATCGTGCAGGGCTACGGTGACGGCCGCTTCGGCCCGAACGATACGCTGACGCGCGAGCAGTTCTTCAAGATCTCGTGCAACTTCATGCAGACCGTCGGCTATCCGACGGAGCAGAACCCGCGCGTGAACCGCTATTCTCTCAGTGAGTTTTCTGACCTGAAGCAGCTTGCCGAGTGGGCCAAAACGCCGACGCGCCTGCTGTGCTACATCGGCGCGGTCAAGGGCAGCGACGGCAAGCTCCTGCCGCAGTCGTCCACCAGCAGTCTGGAGGCGCTTGTGATCTTCCTGCGCTGCTATAAGTTCACCACATCGTGGGACGGCACGATCGAGCAGCCCTCGCTGGCGGACGATCTGGTGGCCTACGCGCTGACGTTCGAGGGCTATGACTATGTCTACGGCGGCACGACGCCGGCAGGCTTCGACTGCTCCGGCTTCGTGCAGTATGTCTACCGCCACTTCGGCTTCAACATCACGCGCACGGCGACGTCGCAGTATTATAACGACGGCGAGCATGTCAGCCGCAGCGAGCTGATGCCGGGCGACCTCGTGTTCTTCGGCTCCGGCGGTGAGATCACGCATGTCGGCATTTACATCGGCGGCGGACGTTTCATCCACGCGGCCAATCCGCGCAAGGGCGTCATCATCAGCTCCCTGAGCGAGAGCTATTACAACGCCCGCTACTTCGGCGCGAACCGCATCATTTTTGAATGAACCATACGATCAAACATATAAAGCAGGCGTGTCATGTTTGGCACGCCTGCTTTTTACGGTGGCATAATAGCATGGGAAAGATCGTATTGTGCGAAACTGCACAGATAATGATTGTTATATTGCACAATTTTGGAGAAAATATTTTCATCTGTACCTCTTGACAAAATTCAAAATGGTGGTATCATGGGGTCAAAAGAGGTTAGCACTCTACAGACGAGAGTGCTAAAGAGGCTCCGGCGAATGCGTCGGATGCTTCTTGAAACCCCTCGGCGGAATTCGCCGCCGGAGAGGAGAATGAGGTTATGAACACGAATCAGTATACGCAGAAAACACTGGAGGCCCTGCAGAGTGCGCAGACGATCGCAGCGGCGCATCAGAATCAGCAGATCGAGCAGGCTCACCTGCTTCTGGCTCTGCTGCAGCAGGACGGCGGGCTCATCCCGCAGCTGCTGAAGAAAATGGGCGTGAGCGTCGAGAGCCTGACGGCTGCGGCGCAGGCCGCCGTGGAAAAGCTGCCGGGCGTCAGCGGCTCCGGCCGGGATGCCGACAAATTCTATATTTCCCGTGGAATGGACAGCCTGATGGCTGAGGCCGAGCGCACGGCGCAGGGCATGCGGGACGAATACGTCTCCGTGGAGCACCTGTTCCTTGCCATGCTCGACACGGCCGACGAGACCGTCGCGCCGCTGTTTGCGGACTATCGCATCCGCAAGGAGGACTGCCTGAAGACCCTGCAGGCCATCCGCGGCAGCAGCCGCGTGACGACGGACAGCCCGGAGGACACCTATGAGGCGCTGCAGAAATACGGCACCGATCTGGTGAAGAACGCCCGCGAAAAGAAGACGGACCCGGTCATCGGCCGTGACGACGAGATCCGAAACGTCATCCGCATCCTGTCGCGCAAGTCGAAGAACAACCCCGTGCTCATCGGCGAGCCGGGCGTCGGCAAGACGGCCATCGCCGAAGGACTGGCGCAGCGGATCGTCCGCGGCGACGTGCCGAAGTCCCTGCAGGACAAGACGATCTTCTCGCTGGACATGGGCGCGCTCATCGCGGGCGCAAAGTACCGCGGCGAATTTGAAGAGCGCCTGAAGGCCGTCCTGAACGAAGTGAAGAACTCCGAGGGGCGCATCATCCTGTTCATCGATGAGCTGCACACCATCGTCGGCGCAGGCAAGACCGAGGGCAGCATGGACGCGGGCAACCTGCTCAAGCCGATGCTGGCGCGCGGCGAGCTGCACTGCATCGGCGCAACGACGCTCGATGAATACCGCAAGTATATCGAAAAGGACCCCGCGCTGGAGCGCCGTTTCCAGACCGTGCTCGTCAAGGAGCCGTCCGTCGAGGACACCATCGCCATCCTGCGTGGCCTGGAGGAGCGCTACGAGGTCTTCCACGGCGTGAAGATCACGGACCCTGCCATCATCGCGGCGGCCACGCTGTCCGACCGCTATATCACGGACCGCTTCCTGCCGGACAAGGCCATTGACCTTATCGATGAGGCCTGTGCCATGATCCGCACGGAGATGGATTCCATGCCGACGGAGCTGGACGTTATCCGCCGCAAGATCATCCAGATGGAGATCGAAGAGGCTGCGCTGAAGAACGAGACCGACGAGCTCTCGCAGGGCCGTCTGACGGAGCTGCGAAAGGAGCTGGCCGAGCAGCGCGATAAGTTCAACGCCATGAAGGCCCAGTGGGAAAACGAGAAGAATGCCATCGGCAAGGTCCAGCAGCTGCGTGAGCAGATCGAAAAGCTCGGTGCGCAGATCGAGCAGGCAGAGCAGAGCTATGACCTCGAGACGGCCGCCCGTCTGAAGTACGGCGAGCTGCCCGAGCTCAAGAAGCAGCTGGCGCAGGAAGAGGCGCTGGCGCAGAACGCCAAGCAGAGCAACCTCCTGCGCGACAAGGTCACGGAGGAGGAGATCGCAAAGATCGTCGAGCGCTGGACCGGCATCCCGGTCGCAAAGCTCGTCGAGGGCGAGCGCGAAAAGCTCCTGCATCTGGACGAGCAGCTGCATAAGCGCGTCGTGGGGCAGGATGAAGCCGTCCGCTCCGTCTCGGAGGCCATCCTCCGCAGCCGCGCCGGCATTCAGGACCCGAACCGCCCGCTCGGCTCGTTCCTGTTCCTCGGCCCGACGGGCGTCGGCAAGACCGAGCTCGCCAAGGCGCTGGCAGAGGCGCTGTTTGACGATGAGAAGAACCTCGTCCGCATCGATATGTCCGAATACATGGAGAAGTTCTCCGTGACGCGCCTGATCGGCGCGCCTCCCGGATACGTCGGCTATGACGAGGGCGGCCAGCTCACCGAGGCCGTGCGCCGCAAGCCGTACAGCGTCGTGCTGTTCGACGAGGTCGAAAAGGCCCATCCCGACGTATTTAACATCCTGCTGCAGGTGCTTGACGACGGCCGTATCACCGATTCGCAGGGCCGCACCGTCGACTTCAAGAATACGATCCTGATCCTGACGAGCAACCTTGGGTCGGAATACCTGCTGAACGGCATTACCGACAACGGCGAAATTTCCGAGGAGGCCCGTTCGCAGGTCGAGCAGCTGCTGAAGCGTTCGTTCCGCCCCGAGTTCCTGAACCGTCTGGACGAGATCGTCTTCTATAAGCCGCTGACGAAGGAAAATATCGTCAAGATCATCGATCTGCAGATGGATGCGCTCAATGCACGTCTGGCTGACAAGCAGCTGCGCTGCGAGCTGACGCCGGAGGCCAAGCAGTTCATCATCGACGCTGCTTATGACCCGCAGTACGGTGCGCGCCCGCTCCGCCGCTATCTGCAGCACACGGTTGAGACGCTGCTGGCCCGCCGCATCGTCGAGGGCAATGTGTCGCCCGGCGCGACGCTCCGCGTCGAGGTGCGGGACGACGCCCTGCAGGTCGTCTGAGTGAATTCCAAACAGCCGGGGAGTGGTTCTTCGCTTCCCGGCTGTTTTTTACAAAAATGAAAAACAGGACTTGACAATCCTGTCGGAGTATGTTACTATTTTAGGGCTGATGCAAAGCCTGCCCACGCGGGTGTAGTATAACGGCTAGTACAACAGCCTTCCAAGCTGTGGGCGTGGGTTCGATTCCCATCACTCGCTCCAAATGCGCCAGTAGCTCATCTGGATAGAGCAACTGCCTTCTAAGCAGTAGGTAGGGGGTTCGAGTCCCTCCTGGCGTACCAGCGCAGGGATGCATCAGCTGCCACAAAGATCGGGTCGAAATATGGTGGGTGTAGCGTAGTTGGTTAACGCGTCAGATTGTGGCTCTGAAGATCGAGGGTTCGAGTCCCTTCACTCACCCCATTTTCCCCCGCGCCGGGGCTTGGCACACGCCGGATATTGGGATGTCGCCAAGTGGTAAGGCACCAGACTTTGACTCTGGCATTCGTAGGTTCGAGTCCTGCCATCCCAGCCATCGTCGGAGCAAAGTCACTTTGCTCCGAATTTTTTGCATCATGACCCGCTAGCTCAGTTGGCAGAGCAATTGCCTTTTAAGCAATGGGTCTGGAGTTCGAATCTCCAGCGGGTCACCACGACCGGCAAACGCCTGATGACGTTTGCCGGCTTTTTGACCTTTTGATGACCCTGAAACGGGGAAATCATTGAATTAACACATTACGAATACGATAACTCACTGTTTTTGCTTGCAATTTGCCGAATCCTGTGACATGCTGTCCGCGGTGCTACCAGTACCCCGGTAGGCGGTTTCCCTCGAATCCATTCGGGGGTGATAAACTTCTTTTTGCTCCCGATCGAAAGAGAGGGGGTGACAGGCATGGTTACATGGGGAGAATTCTTTCAATTCTGCATGGTCATACTTGCGGTCATTGCCCTGATTTATCAGGACAACAATAAGAAGAGATAATCGCCGCCCCCCCAAAGGAACGATTATCTCTTCATAGTCATTTGGGGAGCCGACCTACTGGCAGCACCCTTTTGTACCTATACTATACTCCAGTTTTGCTTTTTTGTCAAGCGCTCCGCCGGAAGACGGAGCGCTTTTCTCTGTCTTAGTCTTACATTTTTGCGGCCAGCTTGAAGACCTCGTTGGAGCGGCCGATGAGGATGATGTGGTCGCCCTCGCGGAAGCGGTAATCCGGGCCGACGTTCGGGTTGATCTCGTTGTCGTGCTTGACGGCGATGATGTTGATCTGATATTTGCGGCGGACATTCAGGCCGGACAGCGTCTGACCGATCCATGCAGCCTGAATGGGCAGCTCATAAATGGAATAATCCGCGGTCAACGGGATGAAATCAAAGATGTTGTCTGCGTTGTAGCGCACGGCGAGCTTTTCGGAGATCTCGCGCTCCGGACAGACGATCTCGTCTGCACCGATCTTGCGCAGGAGGTCTGCCTGAATGTCCTGCTTGGCCTTCGAGACGATCATGCGCGCGCCGAACTGCTTGAGCAGGGACGTGACGACGAGCGAGGCCTGGAAGTCCTCGCCGATGGTGACGAAGCAGATGTCGAAATTGTCGACACCGAGCGCCTTGATGATGGCATCGTTCGTGCAGTCACAGATATTTGAGTCCGTGAAGCGGCCGGAGAGCGCTTCGATGATGGCGGGGTTTTTGTCGACGATCATGACGTCGTTGCCGAGCTCCTGCATTTTGCTGGCCAGATGGCGGCCGGTGCGGCCCATGCCGATGATGAGAACAGATTTCATGAAACGGTTCCTTTCTCTGATTATCCGATGAGGATCTTGCCGGTGGGACGATCCAGCGGCGGCTCGGAGCGCCGCTCCGAGAACAGCAGAACGAAGCTCAGACCACCGATACGCCCGGCGTACATGAGCAGAATGAGAATGACACGGCTCGCGGCGCTGAGCTGCGGCGTCAGCCCGAGCGACAGACCTACCGTCGCAATGGCGGAGACGACTTCGAACGTGACGGCCTTCAGACCGAACGGCTCGATGGCGCAGATGGCCAGAATGGCCGTCAGGCTCATGCCGAGATAGATGAGCAGAATGGAGCTGGCCTGCCGGAGCGTTTCGCGCTCAATGGACATGCGGAAGGTATTGACGCGCATGCGGCCGCGTGCCGAGGCCAGCGCACTGAGCACCAGAACGGCCAGCGTCGTCGTCTTGATGCCGCCTGCCGTGGAGCCGGGACTGCCGCCGATGAGCATAAGGAAGTCCGTCAGCAGGTTGCCGGAGTCGGACAGCTTGGACAGGTCCACGGTGTTGAAGCCTGCCGTGCGCGGCGTGACGGCCTGGAAGAACGAGGCGAGGAGCTTTTCCGGGATGGAGAGGTCCGCCATGGAGGCGTTCCACTCAAAGCCGAGGAGCAGCAGCCAGCCGCCGAGCAGCAGAATGCCGGAGGTTGTCAGAACGAGCTTGCTGTGCAGCTGCAGGCGCTTCCAGCGGAAGCGGCAGCGGACAAGATCACGCCAGACGAGGAAGCCGAGGCCGCCAATGATGATGAGCATACAGATCGTCAGGCTCACAAGCGGATCGGACACATAGGCCGTCAGGGAAGAAAACGGCGCACGCATGCCCATGAGGTCGAAGCCTGCATTGCAGAAGGCGGAGATGGCGTGGAACACGGCGGCGTAGATGCCGCGCAGAACGCCAAATTCCGGGATGAACCGGATAGAAAGCAATGCGGCACCCGCAAATTCGAACACGAACGTAAAGGGAATGATCTTGCGGATGAGCGCCGCCGTACCGTCGAGCGTGATGTTGCCCGCAGACTGCATAAGGACCTTGCGGTCATAAAGGCCGAGGCGTTTGCCGAGCAGCATGGACGTCAACGTGATGAAGGTCATGAAGCCGAGACCGCCGAGCTGGATGAGCGCGAGGATCACGAGCTGGCCGAAGACCGTCCAGCCGGTGAACGTATCGCGGACTACCAGACCCGTCACGCAGGTTGCACTTGTTGAGGTGAACAGGGCGTCGAGGAACCCGGCAGGTTCCCCGCGTGAGGCGATGGGGAGCATCAGCAGCCCCGCGCCGGCCAGAATGACCAGCAGGAACCCGACCGCGATGAGCCGCGAGGGGGTCAGGTGCATTTTTTTCAAATGAGGATCGCTTCCTTCCGACCGGCCTTCGTGCAGATGGGCCGGTGTTGCTTTCCCAGACAGTATAGCGGATTTGGAGCGAAAACGCAACTATGATTTTTGACACGAAATTGTGTGAATTATTTTTGAAAATTCAAGAAAAACAGTTGAATTTTGGGGTCGTTTGTCATAGAATATTGGTCGGCAGTGTTTTGGAGAGCATACTGCCGCGAAAATCTCTTCTCCGCAGGAGCACCATGCTGAACGTTGTCCTTGTTGCGCCGGAGATCCCGCAGAACACCGGCAATATTGCCCGCACCTGCGCCGCAACCGGCTCCGTGCTGCATCTTATCCGGCCGCTGGGCTTCGATATCTCCGAGCGGGCCGTGCGCCGCGCCGGGCTCGATTACTGGCATCTGGTCGATGTGCGCGTATACGACGATCTCGGGGACTTCTATGCGAAAAACAACGTTGCCCAGCAGCGGCTGTTCTCTACAAAGGCACCGCGCTCCTACTGCGATGTTTCCTATGACGACGGGTGCTACCTGTTCTTCGGCCGGGAGACGAAGGGCCTGCCGGAGCCGTTCCTCGAGGCCCATTATGATGACTGCGTCCGCATCCCCATCCGGGAGGAGGCGCGCAGCCTGAATCTCAGCAATTCCGTTGCCATTGGCGTGTTTGAAGCGCTGCGGCAATTGAATTTCCCGCACCTGCGGGACTATGGAAAGATGAAAGTGTGAATTCTGCGTATCGCAAGTCTATCAGGAGGTCAATTATGAACTACAACAAGAAATCCGTTGAAGACATCGATGTCAAGGGCAAGCGCGTGCTTTGCCGCTGCGATTTCAACGTCCCAACCAAGGAAGGCAAGATCACGAGCGACAAGCGCATCGTCGCTGCCATGCCGACCATTGAGTACCTTGTCAACCACGGCGCCCGCGTCATCCTCTGCTCCCATATGGGCAAGCCGAAGGGCGAGTGGAAGCCCGAGCTGTCCCTGCAGGTCGTTGCGGACCGCCTGAGCGAGCTGCTCGGCAAGCCCGTCGTGATGGCCAAGGACGTCGTCGGTGAGGATGCCAAGGCCAAGGCCGCTGCCCTGAAGGACGGCGACGTGATGCTGCTGGAGAACGTCCGCTTCATGAAGGGCGAGACGAAGAACGATCCCGAGCTGTCCAAGGAGCTGGCTTCTCTGGCGGAGATCTTTGTGAACGATGCATTCGGCACGGCGCACCGCGCCCATTCCTCCACGGCCGGCGTGGCGGACTATCTGCCCGCTGTCTGCGGCTTCCTCGTGGAGAAGGAAGTGTCCATCATGGGCAAGGCTCTGGCCGATCCGACCCGCCCGTTCGTCGCCATCCTCGGCGGTGCGAAGGTCTCCGATAAGCTGAACGTTATCAATAACCTCCTCGAGAAGGTCGACACCCTCATCATCGGCGGCGGCATGGCCTACACCTTCCTCGCTGCGAAGGGCTATTCCGTCGGCAAGTCTCTGCTCGACAACGAGAAGATCGACTACTGCCGCGACATGATGGCCAAGGCCGAGGCCAAGGGCGTGAAGCTGCTGCTGCCGGTCGACACCGTCGTCGCTGCGGACTTCCCGAACCCGATCGACGCGGACATCGCCGTGAAGACTGTCGCCGCGGACGCTATCCCCGACGACATGGAGGGCCTTGACATTGGCGAAGAGACCCGCAAGCTCTTTGCGGACGCCGTCAAGAGCGCCAAGACCGTCGTCTGGAACGGCCCGATGGGCGTGTTTGAGAATCCGACGCTTGCACAGGGTACCATCGCCGTGGCACAGGCTCTGGCCGATTCCGATGCCGTGACCATCGTCGGCGGCGGCGACTCCGCGGCTGCCTGCGAGCAGCTCGGCTTTGCCGATCAGATCACGCACATCTCCACGGGCGGCGGCGCTTCTCTGGAGTTCCTTGAGGGCCTCGAGCTGCCGGGTATCGCCTGCCTGCAGGATCGCTGAGCGGGAGCGCGGAATGAACAGAAAATATCGCAAAACGCTCATTGCCGGCAACTGGAAAATGAATAAAACGCCGACGCAGACGAAGGCGTTCATGACCGAGCTGAAGGGCCTGCTGCCGAAGGGCCGCTGGTGTGATATCGCGCTGTGCGTCCCGGCTGTGTGCATCCCGGCCGCCGTCCGCGCCATGCGTGAAACGCGCGTGGCCATCGGTGCAGAGAACTGCAATGCGCACACCTCCGGTGCCTATACCGGCGAGATCGCCGCGGATATGCTCGTTGATGCAGGGTGCAAATATGTCATCCTCGGTCACTCCGAGCGCCGCGCCATGGGCGAGACGGATGCGGACGTGAATGCAAAGCTTCATACGGCGCTGGATGCGGGCCTGATCCCGATCGTCTGCTGTGGCGAGACGCTTGCACAGCGGGAATCCGGCGTGACGGAGGAATGGATCACCATGCAGATCAAGCTGGCGCTGGCCGGTGTGCCGGAGGAGAAGATCCGCCGCATCGTCATCGCCTATGAGCCCATCTGGGCCATCGGCACCGGCGAGACCGCAACGCCGGAGCAGGCCGAGGAGGTCTGCCAGCACATCCGCACCATCATCCGCAAGCGCTTCGGCTCGAAGAACGCCCGCGCGATGACCATCCTCTACGGCGGCTCCATGAACGAAAAGAACGCCTTTGAGCTGCTGGCCCAGCCGGATATTGACGGCGGCCTGATCGGCGGCGCATCTCTCGTGCCGGAGAAGTTCGTCCGCATCATCGAGGATGCCAACCAGCCCGTCGGCTGAGAAGCAAAATAAATTCTAAGCGGGGTTCGGTCATCCGGACCCCGCGTGATTTTTGAAAGGGAGACAGTATGGAACGCATTCCCATCGTCATCGATACCGACCCCGGTATCGACGACTTTTTCTGCCTTGCGCTGGCCTGCGCCTATTCAGACCGCCTGGACCTGCGCGCCGTGACCACCATGGGCGGCAACAATCACACGGATGTGACGACGCAAAACGCGCTGAACATCCTCTCCCTGTTCCGGACGGATGTCCCGGTGGCCCGGGGCGCGGACCGCTATCTCGAGGCGGAGTTCGGCGCGCCTGCGGCGAAGTGCCACGGTTCCAACGGCGTGGGGGACCTCATCCTGCCGCAGTCCGACAGGACGCCGGACGATCTGCCCGCGTGGGACAAGCTCTATGAGATCGCAAAGGCCGCGCAGGGCGAGCTCGTCCTCGTGACGGTCGCGCCGCTGACGAATATCGCGCTGGCCCTGCAGAAGCATCCGGACCTGCCGCACTGGATCAAAAAGATCGTGATGATGGGCGGCAGCATCGGCCGCGGCAACATCACGCCCTATGTCGAGGCGAACGCGGGCCACGACCCGGCCGCCACGAAGCTCGTCTTTGAGAGCGGCATTCCCATCGATATGGTCGGCCTGAGCATCACGCTCGGCTGCCCCATCCGGCCGGATGTGTTCGAGCGCTATATCCCGGCGCAGCGGGGCGGCTTTCGGGAGATCATGGAGGCGCTCATCCGCTTCCGCAGCGGCGAGGCCATGCACGATGCCGTCGCCATCTCCACACTGCTGGACGACCGGCTGATGACGTGGCAGACCGGTGAGATCACCGTGGAGCTGGCTCCGCCGGAGCGCAGCGGCCAGACCGTGCTGCATCCGTCGGAACATGCCGACATGCGCGCCGCCGTGGCCGTGGATACGGACCGCTATGACGCCATTATCGGCGGTATGCTGCAGCGTCTGGAGAAGAGGCTGCGGAACTGAATACGGCATTTTTCCGCCGCAGAGATGCGTTCTCTGCGGCGGCTTTTTTGCGTTTGAAGCTATATTATAGAAAAAGATACCTTGACAGGCGAAGTATCTTGTGCTATAGTAGACTCACAAAGGCTGCCGGATGCGGCAGCGGGAAGGAGGCTGGAGTCCCTTGTATATTGCGGGAGACCTGATCCGCGGCCATACGGAGACCATCATTCTGGCGCGCCTGATGCAGCGCGACAGCTACGGCTACGAGATCAATAAAACGGTCCGGGAGCTGTCCGGCGGGCGCTACGAGCTGAAGGAGGCCACGCTCTACACCGCGTTCAAGCGGTTGGAGGAGACCGGGCAGATCATGTCCTATTGGGGCAGCGAGGCTACGGGCGCCCGGCGGCGCTATTATCGCATCACCCCGGCCGGACGCATGGCCTACCAGGAGCAGGTCAGCGTCTGGGAGGCCACAAAAGAGATCATTGATCGGCTGATCGCCATGGAGGAAGAGTCATGAGAGAACAATTAAGGCAGGAGGTGCTGCGCCGCTTTGCGGGCGCACCGGACACGCAGCAGGCGCGCGATCTGCGCGATGAGATCCTGAGCAATACCCTGCAGCGGTATGACGATCTGCTTGCCGGGGGAAAATCGGAGCAGGAGGCCTATGCCAGCGCGCTCGAGAGCGTCGGCGATGTGGAGGAGCTGCTTTCCAGCCTGCCGCGCGCTGCGCAGGCCGAGCCTGTACGGGAAGCGCAGCCAAAGGCCGAAGCGCCGGAAAAGGAGCCGCATTCCCGCGGCATGCGTATCGCCTGCGCCATTGTGTGGCCGTGCTCGGCCCTGCTGGCTGTGGCCATCGGCTGGTATGGCTCGTGGGGCTATGCCTGGGCGGTGTTCCCGCTTGCAGCGGCGTTGCTGCATGTGGCCGAAAGCGTGATCCTGCTGGCGCGCGGCCGCCGCGCGGGCTGTCGGCTCGTGGACGGCCTGCTGCGGCTGTGCATCTGCGTGCTCTATGCCGTCCTAACGGCTGCAACGGGCAAGTGGATCGTGACCTGGCTCGTGTTTCCGATAGGCGCGGCGCTCGGCGGCGTGCTGAGCAGCGTGCGGACTCTGGTGGAGGGTGTATAAGATGAAAGCAAAAGCTATTGTAAAGATCTGTATCTGCGGCACGATTGCGCTGGTGCTGGCCAGCATGCTGGTCAGTCTGCTGGCGCTCCCCAGAGTGCTGGACTGGAAGATTGGGGACCTGTCTCTCCACTGGATCGACGACCACGGCAGCGACGAGGGCTATACCGTCGGCGAGGCCTCCGTTTCGGGCGAGGTGCGTGAGCTGGACGTCAGCTGGCTCTCCGGCAGCGTGACAGTGGAGCTGACGGACGGCGACGCCGTGACGCTCCGCGAAGAGCCGCAGCCCGAGAGCAGTGATGCCCGTATGCGCTGGAAGCTGAAGGACGGGAAATTAACGGTTTATTCGCAGAAAAGCGGCCTGACGATCCCGACGCGAGCCAAGCAGCTGACCGTCGGCATCCCGGCCAGCCGGGCGGCAAAGCTGCAGAAGCTCAGCCTCGACCTCAGCGCAGCCACGGCTTCACTCCCGGCACTGACGCTCCGTGAGCTGGAACTGGACAGCGTCTCCGGCAGCGTGACCCTGATGGGAGGCAGCTATGAGAACCTGGACTTCGACAGCACGAGCGGTGATCTGACGGTGACGGATGCTGCAGTCGGTGAGCTTTCGGCCGACACGACGTCCGGCTCGCTCACGCTGGACGGCGCGTTTGAAACGATCGACTTTGACACCACGAGCGGCGCGCTGCACCTGACGACCTCTATCCTGCCGCAGGACATCAGCTGTGACACGGTCAGCGGCGGTGTGATGCTGACGCTCCCGGAAAACGGTGGCTTCTCGGCTACGCTGGACAGCGTGAGCGGCGATCTGACAGTCGACGGCTTTGCGGGCAGCCTGCACAGGGATGAGTTCGTTTACGGGCAGGGCGGCCCTGCCTATGAATTTGACAGCGTGAGCGGTGATGTCCATATCCGCTGCGCCTGATCGGAGGGAAGCCCATGAAACGTTGGCTCGCCCTGCTGCTGATCGCTGCCGTACTGCTCGCCTCCGGGTGCACGGCTGCGCGGCAGGACCGGCTGTATCTCTACGGCGAATTCCATGCGAACGACGAGCTGCTGCAGCGGGAGCTTGCGCTCTGGAAGGGCTATTATGAGGACGGCATGCGCGATCTGTTTGTCGAGCTGCCGTATTATACGGCCCAGTACCTGAACCGCTGGATGCAGGCAGATAATGACAGAATTCTCAGGGAGGTCTATACCGACTGGAAGGGCAGCGCGTCCTATCACCAGAATGTGCTGGACTTTTATCGCGGTATCAAGGAGGCCTGCCCCGAGACCGTTTTCCACGGGACGGACGTCGGCCACCAGTATAATTCGACCGGCTACCGCTATCTGAGGCTGCTGCGCAGCGAGGGAAAGCGCGATACGGAGGAATACCGCCTTGCCAGCGAGAACATCGATCAGGGGCTGGAATTTTACCGCACGCAGGACGGAGAATTCCGTGAGAACGCCATGACGCAGAACCTGCTGCGGGAATATCGTGCGCTGGGCGGCGGTTCTGTCATGGGGATCTATGGCGCTTACCACACGTCGATGACCAGTGACGACGGCGTGCAGACCATGGCAAGCCGTCTGACGGAGGCGCTCGGCGACAGCGTGATCTTCTACGACCTCCGCGAGGAGTAAAAATGGGGCTGCCGGAGAGGCGCACTCCGAAAGGAAGTGCGCCTCTGTTATATTCGCCTGACGGCGAGTGATATTGTCCTTTGGACAGTGATATTATGCTTC
>ERZ833963.1382-NODE-1382-length-29175-cov-6.719540_pt1 | contig 29175 bp, 18 predicted proteins | sample MGYA00519693_ERZ833963 | MGnify/ENA primary metagenome ERZ833963 (study PRJEB31850, sample SAMEA3708748) | human gut metagenome | biome: human gut; feature: human-associated habitat; material: faeces | place: China | collected 2014 ... | reverse complement strand
GCGCGCGCGTCGTCGTGCCGGTCGGGGCAAACGTGCCGTCGCCCATGCCGCCCATAATGCCGTGCGTCACGCAGTACTGGATGCCGGGGTACGCCCAGTTTTTCTCCACGTCGGTGAACATCTGCGTCACGTCGACTTCCGCCTTGTCCTTCCACGTCGCCTTGAGGCTTTGGTCGATGGAGAAGGTTGCCACATTGCCGGCGGGGTACACATTGCCGTTTACTGCGAGCCAGCCGGCAAACTCCTTGCCCTCCGGCGGCGTGAAGGTACATTCGGGGAGTGTGTAGCCAACACCTGCTTTGACCCTCATGGGCTTCATTGTGCCGGTGCCGCCGTTGGGGTCGAAGGAGATGGTGATATACTTTGCGGGAACCTCGGTCTTGAGCGTAAACGCCACCTTGCCGATCTTGGCGTTTCCGGTGTCGTACTTGTAGGTGACCTCCTTGACGTCGCGGTTATCGAGCGTCAGGACGTCCCAACCGTCGACCTTGCTGACCGTGCCGCCGGTCCAGTCGCTCGCGCGGGCGGCCGTGAAGTATGTGCCCTCCGTCGCGCCGTAGCACGGCAGGTCGGGATAGACCTTATACTGGAGGTTTTCATCCACCTTGATGTCGTAGACGTTGCCAGAGCAGTACACATAGCGCGGATCGAGCGCCGTGTTGCTGCTCAGGTTCAGCCACGAGAGGCGGTTATTCTGGCAGTAGAGCGTTTTGAGCTTTTTGTTGCTGCGCAGGTCGAGCGTCTCGATCTGGTTGTCGTTGCAGTACAATCGCCGGAGCTCGGTGCAGCGGCTCACATCCAGCTTTGTGAGCTTCATTTTGTAACACGAAAGCTCCTGCAGATTGCTCAGCGGGTGAAGATCGAGCTCGGTGATCGGATTGTCGTTAACACCAAGATACTCGAGGGCGACGTTGCTGCTCAGGTCGAGCGCGGTGAGCTGGTTTTCATAGCAGCCCAGCTTCTTGAGCATGTAGTTGCTGCGCACATCGAGCGCGGTGAGCTGGTTATTATAGACAAAGAGCTCAACCAGCTTCCGGTTGTGGCTCACATCGAGCGAGGTCAGCTTGCAATGGGAGACACTCAGAAACTCCAGCTTGGTGTTTTTGCTGACATCAATGGATCTGAGGTCAGAATTGCTCCAAAGATAGAGATGCGTCAGCTCCGGCAATTGCCGGACGTCGAGGGCTGTCAGCTTGTTGCTGCTCGCGTTGATTTGCTGGAGCTTTGTGTTGGCGCTCAGGTCGAGCGAGGTGAGCTTATTGCTGCTGCAGGACAGCTCGGTGAGCTCTGGGTTCTTGCTCAGGTTGAGTGCGGTGAACTGGTTTACGCTGCAGTCCAGATACCGGAGCGAGCTGCCCTTGTGAAACCACAGATCGGTGAGCTGGTTTCCGGAGCAGTTGAGCTTTTCCACTCTCGAGTTCTGCTCCAGATTGAGTGTTTTCTTCAGTTCCTGGCCGCTGCAATTGAGATCCTTCACATATCTCAGGTATCGGATGCCCATGAGACTCGTGATGGGGGCGCGGTCGCCGAGCACCTTTTTGATGTTCTTCTTGCTGACGTCGAGCACTTCGATCTGCTGGGCCTTCTCCTCAGTCAGGACCGAGCTGCCGACGATCTTGAGCACGTATTCCCGGAACACCGGGTCGGGGAAGGTCTCTTCGTTGATCGGTATGGCGCTTGCCGCGCTTGCCGTGAACGGCAGCAGGCTGAACACCATGACCAGGCACAGGAAGATGCTGAGAATGCGTTTTTTCATCTGTTTCCGCCTCCTTGGTTTGGAATATGTGGGGGTGGGCTTTTGTATCAGAACGAGCCGCTGCGTCCGTGGCCGCCGCCGCCGGAAAAGCTGCTCGAATCGCTTGAGCTGCTCGAGTCGCTCTTGCGCTCGATCTTGTGGCGCACCGTGGTCGTGTGGGTGAAGACATCCTCGCGCGTCGTCAGGTTCAGTCCCTCCGCCGTGACGTAGGCCGAGGCCTCAGCCTGGCGGTAGACAGAGCGCATCTTCATCTTCAGCAGCTGGCACACGATCAGCGCGAGCAAGAGCCCGACGCCGAACGAGATGCCGAGGCGGCGCAGAAACTGCGGCCACGTGAATTCGCCGGAGTCGACGCTGAGGATCCCGGCGCAGCCCTCAAGATAGTCCGAGAAGCCATCGTACCAGTCGTCGTCCGCAAAGTCGTCGAGAAAGGCGTTCTCGAGCTTGATGAGCTTGGCGTCCGGGAAGATGGGCTCTGCCTTGTCGCCGTAGACAAAGGTGGCGTACTTGCGGTTCGACATACTCAGTAGCAGGAGGATGCCGTCGCGCCCGCTGCCATAGCCGAGCGACTGCGCATGGTAGATCGAATAGGACGCGGTCGCGGCGTCGGGATAGCCATAGTCGCCGAAGTCATCGACTATGCAGATGTACACGCCGACGCCGTAGTGCTCCGAGATCTCGGCGGCGCGCGCCTCGAGCGTTTCGATCTCCGAGAGCGTGAGGATCGCGGCTTCATCGTCGACATAGGTCTCTGCCGCCATGACGGGCAGCACGAGCGTGACAGCCAGCAGCAGCACGAGCAGCAGCGCGGTCAGTTTTTGTTTCATGGTGTCCGCCTCCTTACATAAACTGCAGGATGACCGTCAGCGCGACCGTGACCACGCCTGCGATCGCACCGAACGTGCCCCAATAGCGGCCGCGGTCGGTCGGCAGGTCGCCGACAAGCTTGCCGGTCTGTCCGTTCATGGCGAAGAGGAAGCTTTCGCCGTTCCACTTCGTGCTCAGCATCCACACCGGCAGCAGAGCGTAGTGCACCTTGCCGCGGTGCAGGCGGATGTCCGTGCGATCGGTCACGCACGTGCCGTAGCCGGTCACGGTCTCGCGCAGGGCGTTTTCGAGCGTCTCTCTGCTGCGGCGGTCGGCGCGGGCGCGGCTGTCGTCCACGGTGACGTTGTACTTGTCGGCCAGATAGCCGGGCAGGTACGCCGTGGAAAACGGCTGCATCTGCGTGTAGTCAAACGGCTCGATGGAGTCCATGTGGTCGTCGGGCATCTTGGAGGATGCGTCCACCGGGATCTTCTCGAACGCGATCGAGCCGCCGCGGTGCACGTCGTAATGGTCGGTCTCGGTGACCTCGTAGTCGTCGTCCTTATAGGTGCGGGAGTTGGCGGCCTTGTAGTCGACCTCGCCCTCCGCGCCGCCGTCAAACAGCCAGAACGGGACATACACGCCCTGGATCTCCTCGATGTGGTTGCCGGCCGTGAACGAGCGCGGCAGGAAGGGCTTGCCCCGGTAGTGCGCGCGCAGCGCGCGCACCGCGTCGTCCTTCGTCATCTTGAACGGGAGCACGAACTCCGGCTTGAGCGCGCCGGAAAACTGCCCCGGCACGACCGTCGGGTTGCCGCAGTAGGGGCAGGAGGTGGCGGCGGTGGTCTCGTCGCAGATCAGCTCCGCGCCGCACGACGGGCAGCCGTAGACCCGCAGACCGTCGGCGTCCGCACCCCAGTCGCTGCTGAGGTCGGAGGTGTCCCAGCCGCCGTCGGCGGCGGCGTCCGCCTTCGCCGCCTCCGCCTTTGCGTCGGCCGCCTCCTTGGCAGCGGCGGCCTCGGCCTCCTTTTGCGCATAGAGCGCCTCGATCTCCGCGACGTCATACGCAGAGCCGCAGTAGTCACAGGTGAGCTTGCCGGTCTCGGCCGAAAAATGCAGGGGGCCGGTACAGGCCGGGCACTGATAGTTGGTTACCTGGGTGGGCATGTGCGCGCCTCCTTTCGTTGTGGGTCAGGAAACGGTGTCCCCGTCGTTGAACGGGTCGCCGCACTCGGGGCAGAACTTCGGCGGGTTGGTCGGGTCTTCCGGCTCCCAGCCGCACTTGTCGCATTTGAATTTCTTCACGGCGGCCGGGCGCGGTCTGCCGCACTCGGCGCAGAATTTGCCCTTGTTCACCGCGCCGCACGTGCACGTCCAGCTCTCGTCCGCGGGCTTGGGCTGGCCGCAGTTGCCGCAGAACTTGCCGGTGTTGCCGGTCTGACCGCAGGCGCACGTCCAGCCATCGGCTGCCGGCGCTGCCGCCGGGGCGGCGGGCTGCGGCGGGGCAACGGGCTGCTGCGCCGCCTGCTGGGCTGCCTGCTGCTGACCCATGGCGTAGAGATTCTGGGCGTTGATGCCGCCCATCTGACCGGCCATGCCCATGCCCATGAACGCCATGGCCGGGCCCGTGGCCGTGTTGGACGCGGCGGCCTTCATCGCCTCGCCCTGCGAGCGCGAGAGCATCGCGGCGGCGCGCGTCGGGTCCATGTAGGCGGCCTCGCGCTGCATCTCCTTGATCATCTGCTCGTCTTCCTCGTTCGCCTTCACGGACGAGACGCCGAAGGCCACGATCTCCAGACCGCGGCGGTCGCGCCACTGCGCCGAGAGCTCCTCGTTGAGCGCCTCGGCGATCTCGCGTGTGTGACCGGGCAGCGACGAGTAGCGGATGCCCATGTCGCTGATGCGCGCGAACGCCGGCTGCAGCGCCGTGAGCAGTTCGCTCTTGAGCTGACCGTCGATCGTGTCGCGGGTGTAGGCCTCGGTGACGTTGCCGCAGACGTTGGTGTAAAACAGCAGCGGGTTCGTGATGCGGTAGCTGTACTCGCCGAAGCAGCGGATGGCGATGTCGATGTCGATGCCGGCGCGCTGATCGACCACGCGGAACGGCACCGGGCTCGGCGTGCCGTACTTGTTGCCGGTCAGCTCCTTGGTGTTGAAGTAATAGATGCGCTGATCCTTCGGTGCTTCGCCGCCGAAGGTGAAGCGCTTGCCGATGTTCTGGAACACCTGACCGATGCTCGCGCCGAGGTTTCCGGCGAAGATCGTCGGCTCGGTGGACGCGTCGTAGGTGTACTCGCCCGGCTCGGCGCAGACCTCGACGATCTTGCCCTGCTCGACGATGAGCATACACTGACCGTCGGCGACCGCGATGCGCGAGCCGGTGGTGATGATGTTCTCATCGCCGTGCGTGTTGCTCGAACGGCGGGTGGTTTTCTTCTGTCCCTTGACCGCCAGCACGTCGGCCGGCAGCGCCTCGCAGGTGAAAAATTCCTTCCACTGGTCGGCCATGACACCGCCGGCAGCTCCGGCGATCGCTTTGATAAGTCCCATAAGCATGCTCCTTTACGCAGATGTTTTTCATCAGATTTAACTGCTTTTGATGATTTTTCAGCTATGCTGATAGTATAAGGCATCGGGGTCGGAAATGCTACGCTCCCGGCGCAAAAACCCCGCCGAAACCGCAAAATACGACTGAGTAGTAGACAAGGTGCACAGCCCGACGACGGTCAGGTTGTGCACCTTGCAGTATCCTCTGCCTGCGGCGCGGCGATCTCATCGAGACGGCCGCAGCGGCGGAAGAGGTCGATATACAGCATGAGCTCCTCGCGTGAGGTCACGCCGAGCTTGCGGTTGATGTTCGTGTTGTGCTTTTTGGCAGTGGAGACGCTGATGTACGCGCGCGCCGCGACCTCCTCGAGCGAGCAGCCGTCGATGTAATACTGCAGCACGGTGCGCTCCATGGGGGTGAGCGTCTGCACCCGGTCGCGGAAGCCCGAGAGCAGCTCCTCGATGTTCGGCGGGAGACCTCCGGCCGTGAGCTGCTCGGCCGCGCGCGAACGGACGAAGGCCAGCAGCTCATCGATCTCCGAGATGCCGGACGGGTGCTCGCCGGGGGTCTGCTCGCGGATGGCCTGCAGGCTGCGGGAGATCGGCGTCACGAACCGGCGCGACAGGTATGTCGACAGCAGCAGCATCGCCGCGAGAAACACGAGCGAGCCCGCGATCCATGCCATGCGGCTGCGCGCCTCGAGCGTGCGCAGCCCGGCATCCGGCACGAGCACCACGGCGGCGAGCTTCCGCCCTGCGGCGTCGGTCGCGCCGATCGGTTCGTGCAGGCCGAGATAGGTGCGGCTGCCGTCGGAATACGTATTATAATACCGGCCGGTCTTGCACGTGAGCGTGCCGTCGGCCGTGAGATACGACCCGCCGGGGCTGCCGATCATGGCCTGTGCGAGCAGCAGCCGGTCGCCGTCTATGGGGGCGAGCACCGTGACCATGCTGCCGTAGGCGCTGTCCACGGCGGGATAGGTGAGGCGAAAATACAGATCGCTGAGCTCCGCGCCGCAGATGCCGCGCACATTGCCGGCGCTGTCGAGCAGCGGCACGCACAGCAGCGTCACCGACTCCCACGTGTCGGGCAGGGCGATGCGCCCCGTCCACAGGCAGCGCTCGGCAAGGCGGCCGTCCGATGCGCGCAGCAGCTGCGTGTAGCCGGGGATGGCCTGCACGTTCAGCTCCGGATTCCAGCGGTTGTGCATCTGCACCTGCGCGCTGCGCGCCGTCTCCGCCGTGCCGCGAAAGCACGTGACGTGCTGGTCCGTCGCACCGATGGCGCGCAGCGCCGAATAGCGCAGGTACAGCCCAGCGCGCGAGGTCGCCGCACCCGGCAGCGCCGTGTTGGCCGTCGCGTCCAGACAGAAGACCGCGCCGCTGCACGCGCTGGATTTCAAATAGGTGTTCAGCGCGGGATAGAGCGCCGTCTCGACGGCCGCGATCGCGCGCGGATCGTCGTTGAGCGCGGAGAACGTCCGCCCGCCGGCGGCGAGCTGCTTGTCCAGCTCACGCGTGAGCTCCTCCGACAGGGCGATGCTCTGCGCCGTGAGCTGGTCCATCTGCCCGGCAAGCGCCGAGGTGGTGTTGTGCTTCTGGATCGTCAGCGACTGGCCGAACTTTTGCGCCGTGTTGGAAAACACCCCCGTCAGGCTCACGACCAGCAGCACGGCGGCCAGGATCGCCAGCGCCATGCTGAACCAGTACAGCACGAGCCGCCGCTGCATGCTCACGCCCTGCGTCTTTGCCTTTTCCAGCGCCGAGCGCATTTCCCGAAGCCGGAGCATGGCCGTCACCGCCTTTCTGCCGCCTCAGCGGACGTAGTTTTTTTCAAATTGGTCGAGCGTGGACCAGATCAGCTCCTCACGCGCGCCGCCGCCCTGCTGTTCGCAGAGCACGCGCCCGGCCGTGAGCTGCAGGCGCACCTGCTCTTCAAAGCGGGTCTCGAGCTCGAGATAATCCCTGCGCTGCGGCGGAGTATAGAACGTGTAGCCGCTCTGCGTGTCGAGAAACGCCTGATAGAGCGAGACGTACATGGGGTCATCGAGCGTGCGCACAGCGCTGGGCAGCTCATTTGCAAACGCCGTCTGCGTGACGGGCATATAGCCAAGCTGCGTCACAAAATCGACGTTGCGCTTGGGCGCCGTGAGCCACTTGAGAAACGTCACGCACGCGCGCTCGCGCTCGGGCGTGGACCTGACCGTGCAGATGCCGGCGCCGCGCTGCATGACGAGCTTCTCCCCGCCCGCAAACGTCGGGCACGGCAGGGAGATGATCTCCACCGGCTCGGAGGTGTTGTCCGGGTAGGTGACGGTGTCGGCGTAGTACAGCACGCTCGCCGACGATGCCACGGATGCGACCGCGTCGCCCGTGCGCAGGGGCTCGGTGGCATAGCCGCTCTTGAGCCAGACGCTGCCGGCAAGCGTCGCGCGGGCATACGGCTCCCACACGCGGCGAAACGCCGGGCCGAACGCCACCTGATCGCCGTCAAAGAAATCCGCACCGAGAGATTCGACACCGACCTGAAAATAATTAAAATGGTAGTCGTGCACGAAAAACACCTTGCCGTCGTCCGGCGTGTCGGGCGTCTGCGCGTCCGTCCAGGCGGTGTAGGCCTCCGCCGTGCGGTAGAGTCCCTCCCACGTGGACAGATCATCGAGCGTCGCGCCCGTCGCGGCGGCGAAGCGGTCAAAGAGCGTCTTGTCCACAAACAGGATCTCCGTGCTCTTGGCCACCGGCAGTACGGTCAGATGCCCGCCTATCTCCCCCTCGGCAAGAAACGCGGGGATGAAATCATCCAGCTCCGCATCCGAAAAATAGTCCCAGTAGTCGACGAGGATGTCCGCATCCGGCAGTGCCAGCACGGTCTTGGGATAGGACACGAACATATCCGGCAGCGCCGTCGCGCCGGGCTCGCCGTAAGCCGAGGCGAGCACCGCCTCGTGGATGGTGTTCGTGTTCGTGACGCTGCCGACCTGCACGCGGATGTTCTGCGCGCGGCCGACGGTCTCGTTGAACGTGTCGATGAGGTCGTTGAGCGGGGACTCGGTCTCGCCGCCGTAGACGTGCCAGATCGTCACGGTCACGGGCTCCTGCTTCTCGCCGCAGCCGGTGCAGCCGAGCGCGAGCAGCAGCGCCAGCAGCAGGGCTGCCATGCGCGGATAGGGTTTCATGCGGGGGACACCTCCTTGCAGGGCGCTTTGATTCAGTATAACGAATTTTTTCCGCCGCGGCAACCGGAATTCCCCGCTTTTTTGCGCGCACTTGACAGCGGCGTGCATGCGCAGTATGCTGGAGGCAGCGGGAATGACCGCAAATTCTATATTCAGGAGACATTGTTTGAAACAGACAAGAACATCGGAGCGTGTGCGCTGACCGGGAGGCCGGCAAATCCACACACGCCACGCCTCCCGGCGCAGGAATGCCTTTGGGAGGAACCAATGAAGCACGAAAACAAACGACAGCAATACCAAGCAGGCTACTACAAAACCCACCCCTGCCGCGACAGCTTTCCCTGCAGAGTCTGCGGACGGCTCGTAACACCGGAGGGTGCCGGGAGCAGCCACCGCAACCACCGCCCGAACTGCCTGTACAGCCTGCACGTCGACATCACGCCCGGTGACCGCGCAGCCGACTGCGGCGGCATCATGGAGCCCGTGGCCGTCTGGGTGCGCAAAAACGGCGAGTGGGCGCTCATTCATCGCTGCCGCCGCTGCGGTGCGCTCAGCGCCAACCGCGTGGCTGCCGACGACAACCCCATGAAGCTCATGAGCATCGCGCTCAGGCCGCTGTGCGCTCCGCCCTTCCCGCTCGAGCGGATCGAAGAGCTGGCAGCGTGCATGGACGGCGACAGCCGTCTGCCATGACCCGCAAATGAAAAACGGCCGACGCTCCGTATCGTTCGGAGCGTCGGCTGTATTTCGGGTGAAAAATCGCTATGATGGAATCACGCGGGAGATGCGAAGCACGCAGCGGGCACACATCTCAGATCGTTCTCCCGTTTCACTGTACAACTATCCCGGACATCGTTTGCGCTCTCCTTTTGAATGGCCGTGTGGCGGCCATATTCTGCCGGAGTCTGCAAACGATGTCTTCTTTTTTGTTTTTCATTGACGCAAACGGTTGTACCTTAGCCGCCGCACGTGCTACAATTTATCATCATCCGATCCACACAGGAGGTGCCGCCATGCAGCCGAAAACCCGCGCCGTCATCGCGCTCGATGCGCTGGGCCTTGCCGCGCTCGCGGCGCTCTTTGTCCTCTGGCGCGTACACACGCCGAACCTCACCGCTGCGGGCGGCATCGCCGCCGGATGCAGCGCGGCGCTGTTTGCCGCCGTGGGGCTGCGGTTCGTGCCCGCGTGGGTGCGCTTCTGGCAGCGGGAGGACGCCGCGCTCGCCGTCCCGGCGCAGGAGCCGGAGCACATGGCCGCGCGCATTTTCGCCGCGCTGCTCGCACTCGATCTTGCGCTGCTCGTGCTCACATGGGGCGTCCGTGCCCTCGCCGGACAGCCGGAGACGATCACGCAGGCGCTCGAATTCTGGCGCTGCCTCGACAGCCGGCACTATCTCGACATCGCGCGCGACGGCTACATCGCCGCCGGTGACCCCGACCGCGTCGTGCAGCTCGTGTTTCTGCCGGGCTACCCGCTCGTGGTGCGCGCGGTGATGCTGCTCGTCCCGTCGGACATCTGCGCGGGGCTTCTGACATCGGCGCTGTGCTTTGCGGGCGCGGGGTGCGTGGTCTACCGGCTGCTGCGGCTCGACCTGCCGCACCGCGACGCCGTGCGCGCGCTGCGGTTTCTCGTGCTCGCGCCGGGCTGCTTTTTCTTCGCCGCGCCCATGAGCGAGAGCCTGTTTCTGCTGCTGACGGCGGCGGCACTCTATCTCGCGCGCACGCACAGGCCCGTGCTCGGCGGGCTGTGCGGGGCATACGCCGCGTTCACGCGCTCGCTCGGGCTACTACTGATCGTGCCGCTGCTGTGGGAGCTGGTGCACGACGCCGTGCAGTGCCGCCGCGTCAGCATCCGGCAGGCCGCCGGGCTGCTGCTCGTGCCGCTGGGCTTTGCGGCGTATTGCTGCATCAACCGGCGCGTATCGGGAAACCCCTTTCAGTTTCTCATCTACCAGCGCGAGCACTGGAACCAGCGCACGGGGCTGTTTTTCAGCACCGCCGCGTATCAGACGGACTACCTGCTGCGCTGTCTGCGCAGCGGCAATCGGCGCGACGCGCTCGGTCTCTGGCTGCCGAACCTCGTCGCGTGCTTTTCCGCCCTCATCCTGCTGGCGAAGGCCGCGCCGAAGCTGCGCGCGAGCCAGACGGCGTGGTTTCTCGCGTATTACATCATCGCCGTCGGCGCGACATGGCTGCTGAGCGCGCCGCGCTACCTGCTCGTGCTGCTGCCCGTGCCGCTGGCGCTGGCACAGTGCGCGCAAAAGCGCACCGCGAACATCGCCCTCACCGCTCTGGGCGCGCTCGCCGCGCTCGGCTATCTCGCCGCCTTCGCCCTGCGCTGGCAGGTGTGGTAAGCCGCGCCGCCGGGCACTGTCCTTTTATCGGGACACCAGATATGCTACACTTTAGAAAACACACAAGGAGGCAATGTTATGCTGCATCTGCTCTATGGTCCTGCCGCCAGCGGCAAGACCGATCTGCTCATGGGGCACATCCGCGCAGCCGTCGCGGCGCGCACACCGGGGCAGGTGCTGCTCGTGCCGGAGCAATACAGCCACGAGGCCGAGCGCGCACTGTGTGCCGCCTGCGGCGACAGCCTGAGTCTGTACGCCGAGGTGCTGAGCTTCACGGGACTGGCGCGCCGCGTCGCGGCGGAGACCGGCGCTGGTGATGCGCCGCTGCTCGATCAAGGCGGACGGCTGCTGTGCATGGCGCTGGCGCTCGATCAGGTCGCGCCGCGGCTGCGGCTGTTCGGTGCGGCTGCCCGCCGGGCGCAGATGCAGCAGACGCTGCTTGGCGCAATCGACGAGCTCAAGACCGCGTGCGTCACGCCCGACGCGCTCGAGCAGACCGCCGCGCGCTGCCCCGGCTATCTGGGCGACAAGCTGCGCGATCTCGCGCTTGTGCTCGCGGCGTATGATGCCGTGACCGCGCAGGGTCGTGCAGACCCCACCGACCGCCTGACGCATCTGGCCGAGCGCATCCCCGAGAGCGCGCTCGGGCACACGGGGCAGTTTTATCTCGACGGCTTTACTGACTACACGCGGCAGGAGCTGGCCGTCGTGCGCGCGCTGCTGACGGCGGGCGCGGATGTGACGGTCTGCCTCACGCTCGACGCGCTCACGGACGGCAACGAGATTTTCGGCACGGCGCGGCATACGGCGCGCGTGCTGCTGGACATGGCGGATGACTGCGGCGTGCCCGCCACCGTCGAGACTTGCCCCGCCCGCGCCGCCGACACGCCGCTGCGCATGCTCGAGCAGCAGCTGTTTTCCTACACCTCCGCGCACTTTGACGACCCCGCGCACACGATCAGCGTGCACACGGCGGACGATCTCACGGCCGAGTGCGCATGGGCGGCCGCCCGCGCGCTGCAGCTTGTGCAATCGGGCTGCCGCTGGCGCGACATTGCCATCGCCGTGCGCGGCTTTTCCGACTACGCGCCCGCGCTCGAGCGCATGTGCGCCTACTACGGCGTTCCGCTCTATTTTGCCCGCCGCACCGACCTGATGCAAAAGCCGCTCGTCGCGCTCATCCGCGCGGCCTACGACATCGTGACCGGCGGCTGGGATGCCGAGGACGTCTCGGCCTACCTGCGCACGGGGCTCGCCGGGCTCACGCCCGAGGAGACGGACACGCTCGAAAACTACGTCCTGCTCTGGTCGCTGCGCGGCGGCGCATGGACGCGCCCCGAGCCGTGGCGGCAGCATCCCGACGGCTACGGCGCGCCGGACACGGACGAGGCCGCCGCCCGCCTTGCCGAGATCAACGACCTGCGCCGCCGGGCCGCAGACCCGCTGCGGCTGCTGGGGGCGGAGAGCCACGCCGCCGCCACCGCCGAGGCGCAGGCCATGGCGCTGGCGGATTTTCTCGAGCGGCTGCACCTGGCGCAGCGGCTCGACACGCTCGCCGAGGATCTGCGCCGCGAGGGGCGCGGCGCGCTCGCGGCCGAATATGCGCAGCTCTGGGAGTTGACGGTCGGCGCGCTCGAGCAGTTTGCCGCCATCCTCGGCGACACGCAGATGGACGCCGACACGTTCGCGACGCTGTTTTTGCGGATGCTCTCGTGCTACGACATCGGCACGATCCCCGTCGCGCTCGACCGCGTGACCGCCGGCGACCTTGACCGGATGCGCCGGCGCGGCATCCGGCATCTGATCGTGCTCGGCGCGTCGGACGACCGGCTGCCGCGCGCCGGTGAGCCGGACGGCGTGTTCTCGCCCGAGGAGCGGCGCGAGCTGCTGGAGCTGGAGCTCGACATCGGCGGCGGCACGGACGATGTGCTCTGGCGCGAGTATAACCTCATCTACCAGTGTGTGACGCTCCCGTCCGAGACGCTCACGGTGACCTACCCGCTCTTTGACGGCAGCGGCACGCCCACACGCGCTGCCTTTCTCGTCACGCGCATCGAGCAGCTGTTCGGCACGCTGCCGCAGCCCGTTGACCCCGATGCGCAGCGGCTGCTCGCCCCCGCACCGGCGCTGGAGCTGGCTGCGCGCACGCTGCGCGGCGCGACGGACGCCAATGCCAACGCCGCGCGCGCATGGTTTGCGCAGCACGATCCCGCCGCGCTCGCAGCGCTCACACGCGCGGCGCACACCGCCCGCGGCAAGCTCTCGCCCGAGCGCGTGCGCGCGCTCTACGGTCAGCGGCTGTATCTCTCGGCATCGAAGGCCGAGCGCTTCAGTGCCTGCCGCTATGCCTATTTCCTGCAATACGGGCTCAAGGCCAGGCCCCGCCGCCCGGCGGCGTTCAGCCCGCCGGAGATCGGCACGTTCTTCCACTATGTCCTGCAGCACACGGCGCAGGACGCGACGGTCGCCGGCGGCTTCGCCGTCGTGACCGACGAGGAACTCGGGCGCTTCACCGATCACTGGACGCAGCGCTACATCCACGACGAGCTCAACGATTTTCAGGAAAAATCCGCACGCTTCATCTACCTCTTCCGCCGCCTGTGCCGGCAGGTGCGGCAGGTAGTGACCGACATGGCGCACGAGCTGCGCGCGGGCGATTTCGTGCCGCTGGATTTCGAGCTCAACTTCGCCGATCCTGAGCAGATCGCGCCGATCACGCTCTCGGACGGTGAGGTAACGCTCAACATGAGCGGCGTGGCCGACCGCGTGGACGGCTGGCTGCACGACGGCAAGCTCTACCTGCGCGTCGTCGATTACAAGACCGGGCGCAAGGCGTTCTCGCTCTCGGACGTGTGGTACGGCATGGGGCTGCAGATGCTGCTGTACCTGTTCGCACTTGAGCGCTCGGGCCCGGAGCGCTACGGTCACGAGATCGTGCCGGCAGGCGTGCTCTACGTCCCGGCGCGCGACGTGCTCATCCCGGCCGACCGCCGGCTCTCACCGGAGGAGGCGGCAAAAGAGCGCGCCGGCGCGGTGCGCCGCTCCGGCCTGCTGCTCGACGACAGTGCCGTGCTGCACGCGATGGAGCACAGCGACACGCCGCAGTACCTGCCGCTCTCGTCCCGGCGCAAGGCGGACGCCCTTGCCAGCGCAGAGCAGCTCGGTCTGCTTGCGCGGCACATCGAGACGACGCTGCTCGACCTGGCGCACGAGCTGCGCGACGGCAGCATCACGGCAGACCCCTATTTCCGCTCCGGGCAGGACACCGCCTGCACGCACTGCGACTATCTGAGCGTCTGCCACTTTACGCCCGGCGTAGAAGGCGACTGCCACCGCGTGCTGACAAAGCTCCCCGCCGACAAGATCTGGAGCAGCCTGAAAGGAGGCGAGATGCATGGCTGAACTGAACTTCACACCCGAACAGCGCGCTGCGATCGACACGCGCGGCAGCACCGTGCTCGTGTCCGCGGCAGCGGGCAGCGGCAAGACCCGCGTGCTCACCGAGCGCCTCATGGCCCACCTCACGGACGCGGAAAATCCGGTCGACATCGACCGCTTCCTCGTCATCACCTACACGCGCGCGGCCGCGGCCGAGCTGCGCAGCCGCATCCTCGACGGGATCTATGCGCGCATTGCCTCCGACCCCGAAAACCGCCGCCTGCGGCGGCAGGCCGCGCTGTGTGCCCGCGCCGAGATCGGCACGATCCACAGCTTCTGCGCAGACTTCCTGCGCGCCAACTGCGCAGCCCTCGCCCTCGCGCCGGACTTTCAGGTCGCCGATACCGAACGCTGCATCGCCCTGCGCACAACGGCGCTGGAGCACACGCTCGAGCGCGCCTACGCCCGCATGGATGCCGACGCCGGCTTTCGGCTGCTGGCCGACACCGTCGGCGGCGGGCGAGACGATGCGCGTCTGGGCGAGCTGGTGCTCACGCTCTATGACAAGATGCAGTGCCATGCCCGGCCCGAGCAATGGGCCGCACAGCAGGTGGACCTGCTCGCGCTCGACGGCGTGACAGACGCCGGCGCCACGCCGTGGGGTCGGTCGCTGCTGGCACGCATGCAGGAGAGTGCGGAGCACTGGTGCGGCGTGCTTGAGGCGCAGCTCGACATCATGGCGGACGAGGACATGGAGTGGCTTATGGACATCTACGGCGACAGCTTTTCGGCCACGGCCGCCGGTCTGCGCGCGCTCGCGTACGCCTGCAACCGGAGCTGGGATGCTGCCGTGGCAGCGCTGCAGGACGTGCCGTTCCCGCGCCTCGGCAGCACGCGCAAGCCGCCCGATCCGGACGTGCGCGACCGCGTCAAGGCGCAGCGCGACGCGGCGAAAAAAGCCATCCAGACGCTGCAAAAACAGATCAATATCCCCTCCGCGCAGGCACTTGCCGACCTGCACACGACGGCCCCGGCCATGCAGGCGCTGCTGGCGCTGACGCTCGACTTCGGCGCGGCCTACGCCGCCGAAAAGCGGCGGCGCAGCCTCGTGGACTTCTCCGACCTCGAGCACATGACGGCGCAGCTGCTCACGGACGAGGACGGCGCACCGACGGAGCTGGCGCGCCAGCTCTCGGGGCGATATACCGAGATCATGGTCGATGAATATCAGGACGTGTCGGAGGTGCAGGATCTCATCTTCCGCGCCGTGTCGCGCGGCGGCAGCAACCTCTTTTTCGTCGGCGACGTCAAGCAGTCGATCTACCGCTTCCGTCTCGCCGATCCAACGATCTTCCTCGACAAATACGCGCGCTTTGCGGATTTCCGCGAGGCCGCGCCCGGTGCGCCGCGGCGCATCCTCCTGCGGGAGAATTTCCGCTCCCGCCGCGCGGTGCTGGAAGCGGCCAACCACGTCTTTTCCAACATCATGTCGCGTGCGCTCGGCGAGCTGGACTATGACGATGCGGCGCGGCTGTGCGCCGGAGCAAGCTACCCCGGCGACGATGTGCTGCCTGAGCTCGCCGTGCTCGAGCTGCCGGGCGCAGACGACGATGCGCCCACGCCGGAAAAGGCCGCGCTGGAGGCAGACTATGTCGCGCAGCGCATCCGGGCGCTCATCGACGACGGCGCATCCGTGTGGGAAAACGGCGCCGAGCGCCCCGCGCACTATGGCGACGCGGTCATCCTGCTGCGCAGCGCCAACAGCGTCGGCCCCGTGTACCGCGCCGCGCTCGAGGCGCACGGCATCCCCGTGTCGGCGGAGACGAGCGGCGGATTCTACACATCCGAGGAGGTGTCGGTGCTGCGCTCGCTGCTGGCAGTGGTGGACAATCCGCACCAGGACGTGCCGCTCATCGCGGCGCTGCGCTCGCCGCTGTTCGGCCTGACGGCGGACGATCTGGCCGCCGTGCGCACGTGCGACCGCGAGCATGATTTTTACACCGCGGTCACGCTCGCCGCAGAGACGCGCGACGACTGCCGGGACTTTCTCGACGTGCTCGCGCGCTACCGCGCGCTGTCGATCGAGCTGCCGCTGAGCGAATTTTTGTGGCACGTCGTGGACGACCGCGCCGTCATGGCGCTCACGAGCGCGATGCCGGACGGCGAGCTGCGGCGGCGCAACGTGCTGCTCCTGCTCGACCTGGCGCAGCAGTTTGAACAGACGGGTGCGCGCGGGCTGCACCGCTTCCTGCTCTGGATGCAGCGGCAGGAGACCGAGGGCGAAGAACCCACCGTCCCCGGCAGCGAGAGCCGCAGCGTGCGCATCCTGAGCATCCACAAATCCAAGGGGCTGGAGTTCCCGTTCGTGTTCTTGTGCGACACGGCGCGCCTGTTCAACAAATCCGACGCACGCGAGAGCGTGCTCGTGCACCCGGCGCTCGGTCTGGGGCCGAAGTGTACGGATCTGGAGCACGGCGTGGAATACCCGACCATCGCGCGGCAGGCGATCGCGGCGCAGCTGCTGACCGAGACGCTCTCGGAGGAGATGCGCCTGCTGTACGTGGCCATGACGCGCGCAAAGGAGCGGCTCGTCATCACGGGCACCGTGCGCGACATCGGCAAGACCGTCAGCACCCTGACCGCCACGGCCACCGTGCCCCTCGCGCCGGAGCTGCTGCGCGCTGCGCAGAGCCCGCTGCACTGGCTGCTGCAGAGCGCGCTGCTCGACCGGGATGAGCGCTATCTGCGCCGGAACTACGTCTATCTGACGGCGGACACCGCGGCCGGCAGTGCGGAGGCGGAAGCCGAACCCGCGCTGCCGGAGCCAGACCCCGCCCTGCTGGCGCAGCTCGAGCGCACACTCACGTTCCGCTATGCGCACGCGCAGGCCATCGACCTGCCGTCGAAGGTGACGGCGACGGAGCTCAAGCGGCTCGAACCGGAGACCGCGCCGCCCGAGGACGCCGGTGCGCCGCTGCTCAAGGGCGCGCCGCGCACGCAGGCCTTCCGCCGGCCGGATTTTTCGGCGCGCGAGCGCAGGCTCACCGCGGTCGAGCGCGGCACGGCCACGCACCGCACGCTGCAATATCTGCACTTTGCCGACGCGCGCACGCCGGAGGGCATCGCCGCGCAGGTGCAGGCCCTCGCTGCGCGCGGTCTGCTCACGGCGCGTGAGGCACAGGCGGTGAACACGGCCTCGCTCCTGCAGCTGATGCGCACACCGCTCGGCGCGGCGCTTGCGGCGGCAGAGGCCGCGGGCACGCTGCGGCGGGAGTTTCGCTTCTCGCTCCTGTGCCCGGCGGAGACATTCTTCCCCGGCGCGGGAGAGGAACAGGTGCTGCTGCAAGGCGTGGTGGACGCGTGGTTCGAAACAAAGGACGGTCTCGTGATCGTGGACTACAAGACCGACCGCATCCGCCCCGATGCCGTGCCGGAGCGCACAGCGTACTATGCCGCGCAGCTGCGCGCTTATGCCGGGGCAATGGCGCGCATCACCGGCCGCCCCGTCTGCCGGAGGACGCTGTATTTTCTGCACTGCGGCTGCAGCGCCGATGTCCCGGAGACAGACGCATAAAAAAATTACAAAAACGCTTGCTTTTTTGTCACCCGCATGCTATAATTCAGGTTGCGTCTTGTAACCATGGACCAGCCCGTGCTCAAGACAGCTTATTATGAGGTGAATGACTATGAAAGACGGTATCCATCCGAATTACCAGCCGACCACGATCCGCTGCGCCTGCGGCGCCGTGTACGAGACCCGCTCCACGAAGCAGAACATCTCCATCGAGATCTGCTCCAAGTGCCACCCCTTCTACACCGGCAAGCAGAAGCTCGTTGACACCAGCGGCCGTGTGGATAAGTTCAACAAGAAGTACGGCATCAAGTAAGATCGGATCTGCGTTCCTGCGAAATCAGCCCGCGTGCAATGCACGCGGGCTTTTTCGCGCTCCGCGGTATTTGTGACGTCATAAAGCCTCGTCTCCGCCCGTACCCGCGGTCGAGCCTCCGCAGCCGGACGACCGAAAAACTCCGTAACGTCACAAAACCCCGCTGCCGAAGCAGCGGGGTTTGCTGATTTGTGGTTGCTCTGCGGGCGCTCAGACGATGCGCTTATCGCGCACCTGAGAATCGTAGTGCTTGTTCAGGAAGGGACGCAGCACATAGTAGATGAGCTTGTTCTCGAGGTTGAACATATAGATCGTGAAGGTCGCAACGAAGCCGATAAAGCCGACAAGGCCGACCTTGCCCATGATCTTTGCAGCGAGTTTCATATTCATAGTCGGTACCTGCCTTTCTTAGTACGCCGCGGAGTCGTCGAAGTCGACCAGCGTCGGGTCGAGCGGCTGCTCGTTGAGCACGATGGACATATACTCGTTGACGCACTTACGCATATCGCGGCGCGGCACGGTGCGGCAGTCCTCGAGGTCGTGCTCGATGAAGATGAAGTGGAAGCCAAGGTCGCGTGCCTGCTCCTCCATCATGGCGTGCACGCCGAGCATACCCTTGCAGGCGATGTTGTCGTTCATGAGCACCATGTCGCAGTTGAAGTTCGTGGCCCACTCCCAGACGGAGTTGACGTTGTCCCAGCCGCCGACGGCCATGTGACGCATAACGCCCTTTTCGCTGAACAGCGCCAGATCCTGAAGCGCCTGATCGGGGTCGGTCGTGCTGATCATGTTGTGACCCATGGTGGAGTCCATGTTCAGGACGATGTTGATGCCCCAGCAGTTCTGCGTCCAGGTCGGGAAGTCGGTGTAGTACACGGCGGACGGTCCCCACAGGAACGCACGGTGACGCGTGGTGCCGCCATACGGAACGTACTTATTCTTGTAGCACTTGCGCAGGATCTTCATGACCTTGCGGTCGTTCTTGGTGAAGTAGTCCTCCTGGCCGTTGGCGGAGGCCCAGGCATACAGACGGTACAGGGTCTCGCTGATGCCGGTCAGCGGGCAGTAGGGAGTCTTGAAGTAATCCCACTTCTCGAGCTCGAGACGGTTCTGCTCGTTCATGTGCTTGGCGCGCTTGAACAGGGCATCCCAGTCATACTCAACGCCGTATTCCTTTTCGACGAAGTCGATGCAGTCGCGCAGGACCTGCGCGGAGTACGGGTGGGCGGCCGGCTCGTTGTGGATCATGGCCATGGTGATCTGGAAGTCCGGCAGGCCGATGCGGCGGCGCTGGAACATGGACGTCGCCTCGGAGGCGTTGCAGGGCATGTTCGTGGAGAGCATGGCCTTGCCGAAGAGCGGGAAGTCGTCGTTGAGGGCAACGCCGGTCTCCGCCGCGCAGCGGGAGCAGACGTCTGCCGGCAGACCGAAGGACTCGGCTACGTCGATGTAGTACGGCTCGAGCTGCTGGTCAACATCGCAGATGATGAACTCCGGCAGCGTCTGCAGCGGGATGGGGATCAGGTCTTTGAAGCCGGTCAGGAACAGCGGCGGCATGACCTCGTCCACAGGGATGATCTTGTCGCTATCCTTGCCGCCGATGCGCAGGTCGTGAGACAGCACAAGGGCGATCTTCTTGGTCAGGCTCTGCACGATGGCGTGCATATTCATGTGCGCGATCACGAGCTCGGGGCCGCGGTAGCCCTCAAACAGACGGTCGATGAACATGAACGTGCCGAGGTAGGAGCCCATCCAGCGGTATTCCCAGAAGCCCTTCAGGCACGGGATCGGCGCGGAGGCGACCATGGCAGCCATGGACATGACGTTTTTGAGCCATGCGCGGTAGTCGACCATGGTGTCGTGCAGACCACGCCACTCACGGTACTTGGCGACGCCGGTCTTATCATAGTAACGGCTGCGGAGACCGCCGACACCATTCTGAGCCTGCCAGAGGGGGTCGAATCTCTGCATCTTGGAATCAATAAATTTCGTAACAGGGCAATTCATAGTTTTCATTCCCCTCCTGTTCAAGAATTGATTTTCTTGATTTCCAGACTCTCAACGAAGGCCTGGAAACGGGTACGGAGCTGGCCGACGGAGCCGAGCGCGTATTCCTTCTCGATCGTGCAGCACGGCACGCCCATCTCCTCGGTCAGGATATGGGAGGCGAGCACCTTCTCATAGCTCCAGAACTCGCAGAACTTCATGTTCTCGTAGATCACGCCGTCGGCATGGAACTCGTCGACAAGGCGCTTGATCTCAGCATGGCGCTGGTCGATCTTCGCACCCTCCATGAAGCGGGCGCACTGGTTCCAGTGCAGGTAGTGGCGGACGATGGCGTCGAACGCGGTCTCGCCGTCGCGGATCTCGATGCGCTCGCGGCTCGGGAAGCTGCCGAAGCAGTAGCGGTCGGCCACGACCATCGCGCCGCAGCCCTCGAGGAGCTTCGTGAACTCGGGATCGTCGATCTCGGAACCAGCGACCACGATGCGTGCACGGAATGGGAACTCCGGCTCGGGCTTGCGCTTTTTGATCTCGGCAAGCGTCTCCTTCAGGTAGGGGAGGATCAGGTCATGCGGGCAGACCTGGCTCACGAGCTGGATGACATGGAACTCATAGCCGGTAATGGGCGGGTTGGGCAGCTTGCGGAAGTTGCCGATCTCGGTGATGACGTCGCACAGCTCGTTGAACTTCTCGATGGTCGCGCGCATGGCGGCATCGGAGGTGTCCACGCCGTAGCGCTCGGCGAGCTGGTCGACGACCTTGAGCTTGAGCTGGCCCTTGTAGTAGTCATAGCTGGTCTTATCGCCCTTGAGCGGGGGATCGATCTGCGTGACGAAGAAGCGCTCGTTCTTCACGGGATTGATGAGGAAGAAATGCTCTTCCATACGCTCCATGGACGCGCAGCACTCGGCGCCGAAGAGCGCGTTGAGGTAGTTGTAGCCGCCCTCAATGGCACGCTCGAGGATGGAGCGGACATACGGGCAGACACGGCTGGTCATGTAGTAGGTCGCAACGTCGGTAGACTCGCAGCGCGGCGCGCGCAGGCGGCTCGAGAAGCAGCCCGGCAGGTTGAGCAGAACCTCGGGGATGTAATAGCAGTTGTACCCGAGGGCGATTTTCCCGTCATTGACCGCCTGCGTGACGAGTTCGTTCTGCGCATCCTGCAGGAGATTTTCGAAGAAAATCAGATGTTTCAGGTCTTTCATATTGTCCCTTCTTTCAAAATAATTCCCATTGCAGCTATGTAAAAAGACGACGGAATGCGGATGCATTCCGCTGCCTTCGACATACAAAAAAGCGGTTGCGGCACACGCTGCCGCCGGTAAAACAGGATAACCGCTCCACCCCACGGTTATTACAAAAATACTACCACGTGTTCCATCCGGTGTCAATCGCTACACGCTAATTCTTTCACAAATCCGGACAAGAGGGTGACTTCCGATACAATCTGCGTGCACCGTGCGCCGCCGCTCAATCACGCCCCGCGGGACGCAGCACGCGCAGATACGCCTCGCTCTGGCGCACGAAGGCGGCCGCGTCAAAGTTATCGTTGCGCAGCGCCTCCTGCACGATCATTCCGTCGGACGCGAGCAGGATCAGCTGCGTCAGGTAATCGGCGGAAACGGCATCGGTGCGCTCGGCGATCTTCTCGGCGATGAGCCGCTCGAAGGCGGCATAGCGCTCGATGAGCTTGGCGCGCAGCGCCTCGTCGCCGAGCATGGCGGCGTGGATCAGGTGCAGGCGCATCCCGGCGGAGGCGGTGTTGCGCTCGACCACGTACTTGACCAGGCGGTGCACAGACGTGTCCTTGTCCTTGTTCTCCGTCCACGCGATCAGATCATCCCACTGGCGGTCGAGATAGCGGTTGGTGATGCCGAAGAGGATATCCGTCTTGTTCTTATAATGGTAGTACAGCGTCCCCTTGGACACACCCGCCGCCGCCGCGATCTCTGCCAGCGAGATGTCGGCAAACGTCTGTGTATCGAGCAGGCCGGTCGCGGCGTCGAGGATCTTTTCTTTGACATTGTCATTGCGCGGAGCGGCCATTTCGTGTCCCTCTTTTCTGCTTTTGTGTAATCATACGCATTTGATTGTACGCGATTTTGGTCGTTTTGTCTAGTATGACAAAAAAATTTCGTCAGATTTGCCGCAGACCCCGTTCTTGACTTTGCGCCGAAAAAAAGGTATATTTGACCTATTCAGTCGGTCGGCCGACCGACTTACCGTTTGGGAGGCACCTCTGTTATGCGGATCTCCGTTTTGAACCGAAAACTGCACAAAGCCTTCGGCGGCCGCGTCACAGCGGCGCTGGAGGACAACTGCATCGTCCTGCGCGGCATGCTTGACCGCTGGGACGACGTTGTGCGTGCCGGCCAGATGGCCGCAACGAAATATTCCACGTGCCATGTCGTCAACGACATCACGTTCACCGGCGGAAAGGACGCGCCCATGCGCGTGCCCGCGCTGCGCGACGACGCGCTCGACGGGCAGACGCCCGACGTGCTCATCATCGGCGGCGGCATCTCGGGTGTGTCCATCGCGCGCGAGCTTGCGCGCAAGCAGCTTGACATCCTGGTCGTCGACAAGGAGTGTGACCTCGCGCTCGGCGCCTCCGGACGCAACGACGGCGAGGTGCACCCGGGCATCGACCTCGGCCGCGGCAGCGTCAAGCACAAGTACATCCGGCGCGGCAACGCCATGTTCGATCAGGTCTGCAAGGAGCTCGACGTGCCGTTTTCCCGCGTGGGGCAGTACGTCTGCTTCCAGCACGGCTGGCTGCGCCCGGCCGTGTGGTGCTACTGCATGTGGCGCAAATACCACGACGGCATCTCGGACACCCGCCTCATCTCCGGCAGGGAGCTGCTCAGGCGCGAGCCGAACTTCAACGAAAAGACCCGCTTCGCCATCTCCAACCCGGACTCCGGCTGCGTCTGCCCCTACGGGCTGACGATCGCCTACGCGGAAAACGCCGTGCAAAACGGCGCGCGCATCGCGCTCAACACCGCCGTGCTGGGCATGGACGTCGCAGACGGAAAGATCACCGCCGTGCACACCAACCGCGGCACGCTGCACCCCACGCTCGTCATCAACGCGGCCGGCGTGTTCGCCGAGGAAGTGGCGCGCATGGCCGACGACCGCTTCTTCTCCATCCACCCCCGCCGCGGCACGAACAGCATCCTCGACCGCAAGGCCGGTGCGTTCATGCACTCGATCGCGTCCGTCAAGGGCACCGACACCGTCTCCAAAACGCACTCGAAGGGCGGCGGCATCCTGCACACCGTGCACGACAACCTGCTCATCGGTCCCGATGCCGTGGAGACCTATGAAAAGGAGAACACCGCGACCCACCCCGAGAGCATCGCGCACGTGTTCCAGAAGCAGAAAGAAACGATGCCCGCGCTGACCGAGCGCGACATCATCACCTATTTCACCGGCGTGCGCGCCCCCACGTTCGAGGAGGACTTCATCATCGAGCGCGGCCGCCGCACGCACAACCTCATCCACGTCGCGGGCATCCAGTCCCCCGGCCTGACGACGGCGCCCGCCGTCGCGGTGGATGTGGCGGACATGGCGGTCAGCCTCCTCGCGCACGACCGCCCCGTGGCCGCGAATCCCGACTTCGACCCCCACCGCCCGGGCATCCCCGTACTGCGTGAGATGGATGACGAGACGCGCGCGGCCTACATTGCAAAAAATCCCGACTACGGCGTCATCGTCTGCCGCTGTGAGGAGATCAGCCGCGGCGAGATCCTCGACGCGCTGCGCTCGAATGTGTGCGTGCCGACGGTCGACGGCGTGAAAAAGCGCGTGCGTCCCGGCATGGGACGCTGCCAGGGCGGGTTCTGCTCGCCGCAGGTGGTGCGCATCATCGCCGAATTCCTCGGCGTGCCGCTCAGTGAGGTGCGCAAGTCCTCGGCCGACGCACCCATCACGTTCGGCCCGACGAAATCCGGGGAGGTGCAGGCATGATGTATGACGTCATCGTCATCGGCGGCGGCCCGGGCGGGCTCGCAGCCGCCATCTCCGCGCACGAAAACGGTGCGCACGTGCTGCTCATCGAGCGCGAGGCGCGTCTGGGCGGTATGCTCAAGCAGTGCATTCACGACGGCTTCGGTCTCGCGCGCTTCGGCGAGCGGCTGGCAGGGCCGGAATATGTCGAGCGCTTCATCGACCGGCTCGAGCAGCTGCAGATCGAGGCGCGCACGCAGACCTTCGTCACGCGCGTGGAGAAAACGTCCGGCGGCTTTGCGGTCTGCACCGTCAGCCGCGACGGCGTCGCCCGCGATGAGACGCGCACGCTCGTGCTGGCCACCGGCTGCCGCGAGCGCACGGCAAAGCAGGTCTTTATCCACGGCACGCGCCCGGCGGGCGTGTTCACGGCCGGCACCGCGCAGAACTTTACGAACCTGCTCGGCGAGCTGCCGACCCGCCGCTGCGTCATCCTCGGCAGCGGTGACATCGGGCTGATCATGGCGCGCCGCCTGACGCTTGAGGGCGCAGAGGTGCTCGGCGTGTACGAGGCCAAGCCCACCCCCTCGGGTCTGACGCGCAACATCCACCAGTGCCTGCACGACTACGACATCCCGCTGCACCTGAGCCACACGGTCACGCGCGTATTCGGCGCAGACCGGCTCACGGGCGTGGAGGTCGCCGAGGTGGACACGCATATGCGCCCCATCGCCGGCACGGAGCAGCGCATCGACTGCGACGCGCTCATCGTGTCCGTCGGTCTCATCCCGGAAAACGAGCTGGCGGAGTCGCTCGGCGTCCCGCTCGACGGGCACACCCGCGGCCCCGTCTGCGACGGGCAGCTCATGACCGAGATCCCCGGCATCTTCTCGTGCGGCAACGCGCTGCACGTCAACGACCTTGTGGACTACGTGTCCGCCTCCGGCGAGCTAGCCGGCAGGAGCGCCGCGCACTTTGCCGCGCACACGCGCGACGAGGTCGCCGTCACGATCTCGAACGACTTCAGCTATCTTGTCCCGCAGCGGCTCGACCGCACGCAGGACAACAGCGCCGTCACGCTGTATTTCCGCAGCGCGGAGGTGCTCGGCCCCTGCCGCGTGGTGCTGACCATCGACGGCAATGAGGTCTGGTCGCGGCGCTATCCCTTCCTGCGTCCGCCCGAGATGCAGCAGCTCACGCTGGACTTTGACAAGCTCGGCATCGCAGATGCAAGCGATGTCCACTTTGAGATCGAGGTGGCAGAGGCATGAAAGAACTCACCTGTATCGGCTGCCCGCGCGGCTGCACCTTGAAAATCGAACGCGACGGCGACGGCTGGTCCGTCACCGGCAACACCTGCCCCCGCGGCAGGGAGTTTGCCGTCTCGGAGATGACCGCGCCCAAGCGCACCATCTGCTCGACCGTGCGCACCGCCTTCCCGGACGCGCCGGTGCTGCCGGTGCGCGTATCCGCAGACATCCCGAAGGACCGCATCTTCGACGTCATGGACGCGATCCGCGCCGTGACCGTGACCGAACGCATCGGCCGCAGCGACGTGGTCATCCCGAATGTGCTCGGCCTTGGCGTGGACATCATCGCCACGAGCAGTCTGCTCAAGCACAAACCCGATTGAAATCAGCGCGAAAATCGCTTACAGTATAGGAGAGAGAGCAAACTATATCATAGGAGGGAATCAACTTGAGCAAACCGCTGGTGCTGACATGTGATATCGGCACACAGAGCGCGCGCGCCCTGCTCGTCGACCCGGACGGCCGGATCGTGGACGTCGTCCAGAGCAAATACGCCGAGCCTTACTTTTCAAAAGAGCCCGGCTGGGCCGAGCAGAAGCCGGACTTCTACTTCGACCGTATGTGCGAATGCTGCCGCGAGCTGTGCGCGCGCAGCAATGCCCTGCTGCCGGACGTGATCGCCATGACGATCACCGTCATCCGCGACACCGTTGTGTGTCTGGACGAGAACAACAACCCCCTGCGCGACATCATCCTCTGGCTGGACAAGCGCTCCGTCGATCCGAACGGCGCCATGCCTGCCAAGAACATGATGGTCTTTAAGCTCGCCGGCATGGAGCCGACGGCGAAGGTGGTCTACGCCGCCTCCGCCGGCAACTGGATCATGCGCCACGAGCCGGAGATCTGGGCCAGGACCGCCAAGTACGTCATGCTGCCCACCTACCTCAACTACAAGCTCACGGGCAATCTCATCGACTCGGCCTCGAACCAGATCGGGCACATCCCGTTCGATTACAAAAACCGCCGCTGGATGAAGCCCGGCAGCCTCACGCGCTGCTTCTGCGACGTGCCGAACGAAAAGCTGTGCGACCTCGTGCCGTCCGGCACGGTCATCGGCACGGTCACCGAGGAGGTCTGCGCCCTGACCGGCATCCCCGCCGGCCTGCCGCTCATCTCGACCGGTTCGGACAAGGGCTGTGAGACGCTCGGTCTCGCCGTGGTCGACTCCGACAAGGCGTCCATCTCGCTCGGTACGACGGCAACCATCCAGTTCAGCACGACGCAGTACGTCGAGCCGCAGCAGTTTCTGCCCGCCTACCCCGGCGTGCTCAACGACCACTACAATCCCGAGATCGAGATCTACCGCGGTCTGTGGCTGCTGTCGTGGTTCGTGAAGGAATTCGGCACGGCCGACGCCATCGACGCCAAGGAAATGGGCATGGCGCCCGAGGCCCTGCTCGACCAGCGCATCCGCGACCTGCCCGCCGGCAGCGACGGTCTGCTCCTGCAGCCGTACTGGACGGCCGGCATCCTGCATCCGGATTCGCTCGGCGCGGTCATCGGCTTTTCCGATTACCACACGCGCTACCACTTCTACCGCGCCATCATCGAGGGCCTGTGCCTGGAGCTGTACATGGCGCTGCGCATCATGGAGGACCGCTCGGGTCTGACCATCCATGAGATCCGCATCGGCGGCGGCGGTGCGAAGAGTGACGTGGTCTGCCAGATCGCGGCGGACGTGTTCGGTCTGCCGGTCGTGCGCTCGCAGACGCACGAGGCGTGCTCCATCGGTTCGTCCATGGTCGCGTTCGTGGCCAAGGGCGTATTCGCCGATTTTGACGAGGCGGCCAAGGCCATGGTCCACGTCAAGGACACGTTCCAGCCAAACGAGCGGAATCACGAGGTATATAACGACATTTACGAGCAGGCCTACCGCAAGATCTATCCGCGCCTGCGCCCGATCTATCAGAAACTGATCCAAGTCAAGAGGAGGATTGCACAATGAGCAACAAACCGTACAAAGGATTCGAGCCGAACTGGCTGCTCACCCCCGCCCCCGAAAATAGCTACCGCTCCATCTTCCGCTGGGGCGACCCGAACTTCTTCAAATACCCGAAGGAGTCGCTGTACACGCTCATGAAAGAGAAGTTCCAGATGACGGACGACGACTTCAAGGCATATTCCGACGACACCGGCTTTGACCCCGTGGAGCTGCCCGATCACCCGGTGCAGCTTGCGCCCGAGCACATCGACGCGCTCAAGGCGATCGTCGGCGAGCAGAACCTCTCCACCACGGACTACGACCGTCTGAGCGTGGCCTACGGCGCCACGGCCTACGACCTGCTGCGTCTGCGCCACAAGCGCATCGACAGCGTGCCCGACGTCGTGCTCTACCCCGAGACGAGCGAGCAGGTCGAGCAGATCGTCGCCTACTCCACCGAGCACCACATCCCGCTGTACGTCTACGGCGGCGGCAGCAGCGTCACCCGCGGCGTCGAGCCGACCAAGGGCGGCATCTCGCTGGATATGCGCCGCAACTTCAACAAGGTCATCAGCTTCAACGAGATCGACCAGACCATCACCGTGCAGGCCGGCATGTCCGGTCCGGATCTGGAAAAGACGCTGCAGAGCGCGCCTGAGCTCTTCGGTGCAAAGCGTCAGTACACCTGCGGCCACTTCCCGCAGTCGTTCGAGTATTCGAGCGTCGGCGGCTGGACCGTCACGCGCGGCGCCGGCCAGAACAGCACGTACTACGGCACCATCGCCGACATCGTGCTCAGCCAGAAGTACGCCACGCCCATCGGCGTCATCCAGACCAGCCACTACTCCCGCGAGGCCACCGGTCCGAACCTGAACCAGATCATGATGGGCTCCGAGGGCACGTTCGGCGTGCTGACCGAGGTCACGCTGCGCGTCTTCCGCTGGATGCCGGAAAACCGCAAGCGCTTCTCCTACATCTTCAAGACGTGGGACACCGCCATGAAGGCCGCGCGCGAGATGATGCAGTGCGAGTGCGGCTACTCGTCCGTGTTCCGTCTGTCCGACCCGGAGGAGACCAACCTCATGCTCAAGCTCTACAACGTCGATGAGACGCCGCTGCAGCCGCTGCTCGATGCGTTCGGCTACAAGGACATGGAGCGCTGCCTCTTCCTCGGCTTCACCGACGGCGAGAAGGGCTACAGCCGCAACGTCGCGCGCAACATCGCCAGGATCGCGCGCAAGCACGGCGGCATGCCGCTGACCGGCTACGTCACCCGCAGCTGGGAAAAGGGCCGCTTCAACGACCCCTACCTGCGCGACACGCTCATGGACTTCGGCATCACGACCGACACCCTCGAGTGCACGGTCAACTGGTCGAACATGGAGCAGGTGCACGCCGACGTGCGCAAGATCTGCCACGCGCTGCCGAACACCGTCGTCACGACGCATATGTCGCACTGCTATCCGCAGGGCGCGAACCTGTATTTTATCTTCCTCACCCGTATGCAGGATGAGGATGCCTTCAAGGCCTACCACACCACGATCCTCGACGCGATCCAGCGCTCCGGCGCGGCCGTGAGCCACCACCACGGCATCGGCAAGATGTTCGCGCCCTGGCTCGAGGGCTACATCGGCGAGAAGGAATATGGCGTGTTCCGCGTGCTCAAGAACTACTTCGACCCCGACTACAACATGAACCCGGGCGGCACGATCGGTCTGGATCTCAAGCCGGAGGAGAAGAAGTTCCTGCGCGATTACACCGACTACCTCGAGCAGCCGAAGTTCGACTGAGTATCGTTATCACCCGGTGCCGGATTGGATGCCCGGCGCCGGATCACTGGCCAAGTGCCAATGCTGCTGCGTAGATCGTTTGTGCAGCAGGGGGGAGAACCGGGGCACTGCGCCCCAATTGGATGGAGCAGTCCGGCATGAAACATGCCGGACTGCTTTTTCATGCCGCCGCGCAAAAAGCCGCCGCTCATGTTGAGCGGCGGTTTAATTCTGTCAAAAAGTATTACTTTTTGACAAAGGGGTTTGCGGCCTGACTGCAGCGCACGCGCTGTCCGCCGGAGGCGGACGGCGCGCACG
>ERZ833963.1381-NODE-1381-length-29181-cov-25.122331_pt1 | contig 29181 bp, 22 predicted proteins | sample MGYA00519693_ERZ833963 | MGnify/ENA primary metagenome ERZ833963 (study PRJEB31850, sample SAMEA3708748) | human gut metagenome | biome: human gut; feature: human-associated habitat; material: faeces | place: China | collected 2014 ... | reverse complement strand
ACTTGAAAAAGAAACAAGGCGATGCCGCCGCCTGTAAGATCGGCGGAGCGTGAAGAGCGACCGAACCGTTGCAGACGAAGGCGTCGTGCCCGCACGCCGATTCCGCCGACCGACGGTTCGGCAGGTGCAGTTCGTATATTTTATTGTATTCGGGGCGGGACGACGCATAACGTTCGGGATAACGATGTGTGCGTTCGCTGTGAAAACAAGCGCGGAGAGCCCCCAAACTGTTGCGGACGAAAGTGCTACGAACGAGGGTGTTGCGGACAAAGACGTTGCAGACAAAGGCGTCGCGGGCGCAAGCATCATGCCCGCATGCTGATTCCGCCGGCCGACGGTTCGGCAGGTGAAGTTCGTATATTTTATTGTATTCAGGGCGGGACGACGCATAACGTTCGGGATAACGATGTGTGCGTTCGCTGTGAAAACAAGCGTGAAGAGCCCCCAAACTGTTGCGGACGAAAGTGCTACGAACGATGGTGTTGCGGACAAAGACGTCGCGGACGAAGGCGTCGTGCCTGCATACCGATTCCGCCGGCTGACGGTTCGGCAGGTGAAGTTCGTATATTTTATTGTATTCAGGGCGGGACGGCGCATAACGTTCGAGATAACGATGTGTGCGTTCGCTGTGAAAACAAGCGTGAAGAGCAACCGAACTGTCGCGGACGAAGGCGTCGTGCCCGCATGCCGATTCCGTCGGCCGAGGATTCGGCAGGTGCAGTTCGTATATTTTATTGTATTCGGGGCGGGACGGCGCATAACGTTCTGAGCGATGGATCATGCGCCCGCAGAGAAAAGAAAAAGGGGCGCGGTGTCAGCCCCTTACAGCAGGTCTTGGAGAAACCCTTAATGCGAAGCTGTCCTGCGCCCCAGCCGTGTCCTACCCTAATGGGTAGGACATAACCGGGACTGACAACCATTATACCACATTAAACATCCTCCGTAGAGGTCTCCAAGTTCGCTGTAAGGTATAAAGAGTTGTTTACCCTTTATGAGTTATGTCCGTCGGCTATGCCGAGTTGTTCAGTTGCAAAGGTAGCATAATTTATGTACTTAATTTCAAGGTTTGTTAGGCAAATATAACAAATAAATTCGATTCAATACCGATCGGTATGCGATTTTTATTCGGGGAGATGATTTTTTTGCAATAAATATGAGTGTTCCTCGGATAGATACACAACTCAACAAAGCTCTTGCGCAAAAACTTAAAGATTTGCGCATAGCCCGGGGATTGTCTCAAATGCGGGTAACGATGGATACCGGGGTGAATGTAAGTCGTGCTGAAAGCGGAAAACGATCATTGTCGGTTCATTCGGTTGCCATCCTTTGCAGATATTATGAACTCTTTTTGGAGGAATTTTTCCATAATATCGAACTCTCCGTTGTTCCTTGGGAGTAAAGCCAATCATTATTTTGCGAAAAAGGGATAAAAGAGACGGAACATAATGTTCCGTCTCTTTTTTGTATGAATCAAATCGGCGTTGCTTGATTTCCGTTCGTCTCCGGCCGACGGTTCAGCAGGTGCAGTTCGTATATTTTATTGTATTCGGGTCGAGACGGCGCATAACGTTCGGAGCGATGGATCATGCGCCCGCAAGGAAAAGAAAAAGGGGCGCGGTGTCAGCCCCTCACTACAGGTCTTGGAGTACCTATCAAAAGAAGCTGTCCTGCGCCCCAGCCGTGTCCCACCCATAAAAAAGTGGGACATAACTGGGACTGACAACTATTATACCTTTTGATAAACATCCTCCGAAGAGGTCTCCAAGTTCATAGTGAGGTATAAAGAGTTGTTTACCCTTTATAATGTTATGTCCGTCGGCTATGCCGAGTCGTGATAATTCCTCGATCGTTGCATCATTCTTGCTTTTTTCGGTTCGTTCCCGGGCAGCCTGTGCTGCCCCTCTACAACTGAACCGCGTCAAGGAATCCTAAGCAAATATACGAAAGATTTTCGAATCAAACCCGATAGAGCCGTGTATTTCTGGAAAAATATCGCTAATTTTGTGAATATGAAGAGCGATATCACATTTTTGCCTGAACGTAAGCAGCGCGACCTGCACGAACTCGTCGCATTGATCCGCGAGGAGATCAGGGATGTCGTAATGATTATCCTTTACGGCAGTTATGCGAAGAACACCTACGTCGATCTGGACGAGCGGCACGATTTCGGGGTGCGCACCTACTACATGAGCGACTACGACCTGCTGGTCGTTACGCAGCGGCGGCTGGGTGTCAGGGAGGCGACGGTCAATGCACGGATCAAGGAGCGTTTTTCGGCCGGCAAGGGCGAGTTCCAGACCTATCCGCAGCTTATCAACGAAAGTTTCACCAAACTCAACCATGCGCTCTCCGAGGGGCGATACTTCTATGTCGAGATCGTAAATCAGGGCATCCTGCTCTATAATTCGGCGAAAGAGGAGCTGGCGACGCCGCGAAAGCTGGACTACAACGAATTGTCGAGAATGGCGCAGGAGTATTACAATAAAAAATTTACACGAGGAGAGAGATTTTTATATCATGCCCGGATAGATTACGACGACAAAGAATATGTTGAATGTTCATTCTTTTTGCATCAGGCAGCCGAGTATTTTATAAAGACGATCCCCTTGGTGTATAGTCTGTACGGCTACAAGGAGCACGACCTGCATTTCCTCTGCGAGCGGAGCAAGCCGTTCACGACGGAACTTGCGAACGTCTTTCCGTGCGACAGCGAGGAGGAAAAACGCCTGTTCGAGCTGCTGCGCGCCGCCTATATCGAGGCGCGTTACAACGATAAGTTCGTCGTAACGAAGGCCGACATCGACGCTCTGCTGCCCAAGATCGAGCTGCTGCGCAACGTGGTCGAACGGGTCTGCAAGGAGCGGCTGGCCTACTACGACAGCCGGATCGAGAAATAGCTCCCTTATGACGCAGAAACAGGCCATACAGCTTTTCGAGCAGCGGAAGGTGCGTACCGTGTGGGACGACGATGCGGGGAAATGGTACGTTGCCATTGTGGATGTCGTTGCCGTATTGACCGACAGCATCGACGCCGCAGCCTATTGGCGTAAACTGAAACAGCGGTTGAAGGCGGAAGGGAACGAAACCGTGACAACTTGTCACGGTTTGAAAATGCCTGCTGCCGACGGGAAGATGCGCATGACGGACGTGGCCGATACGGAACAGCTTTTTCGTTTGATTCAGTCGATTCCTTCGCCGAAAGCCGAACCGTTCAAGCTGTGGCTGGCGTCGTTGGGGCGCGAGCGGCTGGAAGAGCTGGACGACCCCGAACTCGGTATCGACCGGATGCTGGAATACTACCACCGCAAAGGATACTCCGAGAACTGGATTAACCAACGCCTGAAATCCATCGAAGTGCGTAAGGAGCTGACCGATGAGTGGGAGCGGCGCGGCATCAAGCGAGGACAGGAGTTCGCCACGCTGACCGACATCATCACGCAGGGCTGGTCGGGCATGACGACGCGGCAGTACAAGCGATACAAGGGACTGAGAACAGAAAGTCTGCGCGACAACATGACGAATTTGGAGTTGGTGCTGAACATGCTCGCCGAGGCGACGACGACCGAAATTTCCAAAGAGCGTCGTCCGCGCACGTTTGCAGCCAACCGGATCGTGGCGGCACAGGGCGGACGCATCGCGGGCAACACCCGCCGCGAAATCGAGGCACAGACCGGAAAAAAGATTGTCTCACGGCTCAATGCCGAACAGGCGTTGGCGGCGAAAGAAATCGAACAGAACGAGGAGGAGAAGGAGTGACCGCGGCTCTTTGGTAATGATTCTTCAGTGCGATGGGCGAGCGGAGGTCGCAGACCTGAGAACCGCCCTCGGAGGGGTGCGCCGTGTGCCGGATGCCATTTACATGGCGATCGCCGCACTCTCGGTGAAGGCTTCGCCGGCTCGCAGCGCTTTTCATGATCGGATTCAACGCATAATAGCTCACGTGCATTCTGTTTAAAACACCGCACGATTCTTATCATGTGCGTTTAGGCTCCGTTCGTCTCCGGCCGCCCCTCACCGACATTTTCGAGGATGTCCGTTCGGGTCGGCCGGAGCCTCGGGGCGGGGTCAGAGCAGCTCGCGGAATATCGTCCCCGCAAACAATATTTTATTGTATTCCCAGCCGTATTCAATCGGGAGAGAAGCGGTGCGTGAACAGATGAAGACATGATCGTCTGCATGAATCCGTGAAAGGATGCAGGCAATCGTGCGTGTGCGGATGTTCGCTTTCGCTCTTGCTTGCAAGAGGCCGTGCGAGGATGTTCGTATTCGTACATCCGCTCATGTGCGAACACGTGCATACATCCGTCCACGCGAACACGAGCACATGCGTTCGATCGGGAGTGCGTTCACGCTTTCGGCCGCAAGATAATACGCCTTCGGGGCCCCCGAAGCGGTTGGCCGCTCCTGACCGCCGGAGGCCGTCCGAAGGGTTTGCCGCTCTCGCCGCGGCGTCGTAATATTGCACCTTGAAAGCCGAGTGCTGCCGGAGTGATCCGCGTATGATTTTCAATGCGGGGAACGAGCGATCCGCAGTGCGGCGTTTTGTTCCCGCAGCGGGAACAGCGAGCTGTACCTTTGTATGCCGAAAACCTTTTCGGCATACAAAGGTGCTCGCCCTGCGGGGCTACGGCCGCCACTTATGTTGAATGCTAAATACGAATCAGGATTATGGGAAAGATTAAAGGAAAGATCGGCCGGCCTCGTGCGACCGATCCGAAGATTCATCGGTACAACTTCAAGCTGACCGAGGAGCAGCATATCCGCTTCGAGCAGATGTTGTGAAGGGCGGGTTTGGAGCACAACCGCAGCCGTTTCATCGTCGGGCGGCTCTTCGACGAGACGTTCCGCGTGGTCAGGGCCGACCCCACGAAACAGCGCTACCTCGTCCGGCTGAACGAGTATATCGCTCAGATTTCCCGCGTGGGCAACAACTACAATCAGGTCGTCAAGGCGATCAACACCTGCCTTTCGCGCAACATATTGCCCCGCCAGATCGACACGCTGGTGGCCTGTACGCGCGAGTTGAAAGCCCTTTCGGAGCAAGTGTCGGAGCTGACTAAACAATTACGGGAAGAGTGGCTGAAAGAGTGATCGGGCAAGGGGAGAGCTTGCCCATCGTGGCAAAATGACTATCTTTGTGAGGGTAAAGCGGTTTTTAATTCCCGATAAACGACCCGAACGATGACCGACCGACTGATTTTCGTACACGACAAGCGGCGCGACGCCTACGTCGACAAGACGTCGGAGATCGTCGGGCTGCGACCGGCCGGAGCGTATGTGTATGTCGATTACGGCGCGGCGCGGGTATTCCGCTATCGCAAGGAGCATGTAGTCTGCTATCCCCTGCTCGCCACACGCCGGCAGGTACGCATCTACAAGGACGGGACGTTGCAGGAGCCGTACGATACGCTGTTCGACTACGGGAAATATGTCCGGCTGGGCGCCGGAGAGGGCTTGCGTTCGCCGGCGATCGAGAAGTCGCGGATCGAAGCGGTCGATGCGCAGCCGCTCGCCGCAGACAAAGAGCGGCTGCTTTCCTATTTCGCAGAGGTTCTCGCAGCCAAAGCCTCTCTGGAGTCGGAGACCGATACGGAGGCCGCAGAGGAGGTTCCCGAAGGGGAGAAGAAAAGTTCGATCGCCGCCCTGCTCGCCGAGACGATGCAGCACATCGATCCGCAGGATCCCCGTACGGCGCTGTATGCCTATCTGAGCGGGCGGACGGCGGCGTGCGACGTCGACAATGCGGCCCTCGTCTATCCCTTCGGCTGCAACGCCAGCCAGAAACTCGCCGTGCAGCGGGCGCTGGGCAATCGGGTGAGTGTGGTCGAGGGGCCTCCCGGTACGGGAAAGACGCAGACGATTCTGAACATCGTCGCCAATCTGCTGATGCAGGGAAAAACCGTCGGTGTCGTGTCCAACAACAATGCGGCGGTGGACAACGTGCGCGACAAACTGTCGAAATACGAGTACGGGGCGTTGATGGCCGAACTGGGAAACCGGACCAGGCGGCAGGCCTTTTTCACAGACAAACAGCAGGATTTCATGCCCGACGCCGCGTGGCGGTTGCCGGCGGAGGAGCGCGCGGCCCTGCGAACGCGGCTGGGCGAGCTGTCGGCGGCCATAGACGAGCTTTTCCGCGTCGACGCGGAGCTGGCCGACCTGCGGACGAAACGCTCCTATGCCCAATGCGAATACCGTCATCTGCTGCGGGAACAACCGCTGGACGAAGCGCGGATGCGGCGCGTCGACCGCTGTTTCTTCCGTCCGATCGACAGCCGGCGGGCGCTGTCGTTCCGGCATCTCGTTACCGAGAGGTGGCAGGGCGGAAGGCCGTCGCTCGCTTTGCGGGCCGGACTGCTGTTCCGGTGCGGCGCGTGGCCCGGGAAGCGGCTGTTCGCGGATGCGGAGCTGCTGCCCGCCTATGCCGATCGCAAGTTCTACGAAACCTACATCGCCGAGCTTTCGGCCCGCATCGTCCGGCTCGGGGCACCGTCCGACAAGCAGCGTGCGAAGAGCCTGATCGAAGCGTACGGGAAGGTGTCGGAAGCGCTGTTCCGCGATATGCTCTACCGCAAATACGAACGGCTGAACGAAGCGCGGCAGGAGGAGCGGCCCCCGTTCACGATGCAGAACTATCGGACGCATTTCCGCGCCTTCGTCGAACGCTATCCGGTCGTGCTGAGTACTACCCATTCGCTGTGCGCCTCGATCGGCGCGGGGCACCTGCTCGACTATGTCATCATCGACGAGTCGTCGCAGGTCGATATCCTCACGGCGGCCGTCTGCTGCGCCTGTTGCCGGAATATCGTCATCATCGGCGACAGCCGGCAGCTGCCGCATATCGTGGAGGAGCAGCTCCGGGCGAAGGCCGAGGAGCTGCGTGACAAACACCGGGTGCCCGACGCTTACGATTATGTGCGGCAGAACATCCTCTCCTCCTTCAAACGGGTCTTCGCGGAGCGGCTGCCCGTCACGCTGCTGCGCGAACATTACCGCTGCCATCCGCTCATCATCGACTTCTGCAACCGGAAATATTACCGGAACGAGTTGCTCATCATGACCGAACCGAAGGGCGGCTATCCCTTTACAGTCCTGACGACGACCGCCTCGAAAACCTACTCCCATAACGGCCGGATCTACAACCAGCGCCAGATCGACGCCACCTGCGACTGGATCAAGCGGCAGCATGCGGAGCCGGAGCAGATCGGCGTCATCTCTCCCTACCGGTATCATGCGCAGGAGTTGCGGCGGTGCCTGCCGCCGGGTGTCGAGGCCGACACGATCCACAAGTTCCAGGGACGGGAGAAGAATACCATCGTGTTCCACACGGTACGTTCCGAAATCACGGCGTTTCTGGACGATCCGAACCTGATCAACGTGGCCGTCTCACGGGCCGTCGAGCATCTGGTCGTCGTCAAGACCGAAGGGATGCGGATCGCCCACGGGTCGGATATCGGCGACCTGCTGCGCTACATCCGTTTCACGTGCGACGACGTCGATTCGGTCTTTATCACCAGTCCGATCCGCTCGGTTTTCGACGTGCTGCATACGGAGTACGCCGCCATGCGGTTCGCCTCCGATGCAAAACGCGAATCGCCGGCCGAACGGATCGCCGAACGGCTCATCGGAGGAATTCTCGCCGAGGAGGATCGGTTTTCCGCCATCGGCGTCCACCGACACTACCGGCTGTACGATCTGGTCGGACGGAACGTCGAGCTGTCCGACGAGGAGCGCCTCTTCGTCCGCCGCCGCTCGCATCTCGACTTTCTGCTCTACAACCGGATGGACAACACGCCGATTCTGGGGATCGAGGTGGACGGCGTGCTCCACCACCGCTTCGACGAGGTGCAGGTCGCCCGCGACCGGCGCAAAAACGGCATCCTCGCCAAGATCGGCCTGCCGCTTCTGCGTCTCTCCACGGACGGCAGCAGCGAAAAGGAGCGGATCGTAGGCGCGCTCGAACAGGCCATGCAGCAGGGGTGAGTGCCGAACGGCGACAAACCCGCAAGGCGGTCAGAGACCGACAGGGGACGGTTCGCAAACAGCGATGAGCAGAAAACACCGTAAGGCCGAAGGACGAATATCCAAGACATAACGATTCCCCGGCAGACCGGAATTATCACGCTTGTCCGACGGCCAATCCGTCAGCTGTTTTCACTCCACATGTCGCACTGCTTCATGATCGTACTCAACGCATCTTCCTGTCCCTCGGGCGGATAATCATACTTCTTGAGCAGCCGTTTCACGATCCGACGCATGCCGGCACGGGCGCTCTCCTTGAGGTTCCAGTCGATCGTCTTGTTGCGGCGCAGCGCATCGGTCAGTTCCCGTGTAATGGCAACCAACTGTTCGTTCGTATAGAAATCGCGTACGGCCTCGGGTTTGGTCAGCGCATCGTAAAATGCCAGCTCTTCGTCGTTCAGATCGAGCGCTTTGTCGGATTCTTTGCCGTGGGCGATCTCGTGGGCGATTTTCAGCAACTCCTGAATTACCTCCTCGTTGGTCAGCAACCCTTTGAGGTAATTGCTCATGGCACGGGACAGAATCTCGGAGAATTTTTCGGCCCGCACCGTATTGGTCCGTTGATAGATTCGCACTTGTTCGGCAATCAGCTTGCGCAACAGTTCGACGGCAAAGTTTCTCTCCCTCATCCGGGAGATCTCTTCGAGGAATTTCGGATCGAACAGCGAAAACTCCTCCTCGACGTCGGAGAAGAGGTTGATTACACCGTCGCTCTTGATGCTCTGTTTGAGTAGCTCGTTGATCCGGGCGTTGATCTCGCGCAGCGACATTTTGCCCTTGCCCTCGATGCGCGTCAACAGCGTGCGCACGGCTTCGAAATAGGCCGCTTCGAGACGCTGCTCATAGTTCAACAAACTCTGACAGAGCGACAACGCCTGCCGCAACAGCAGCGCCTCCTTGATAAACAGCTTCTTCGGCTCCTCGCGTTCGGGAGCTTGCAGAAAATCGACTCCTCCGCTGATCGCTTTGGCTCGTTCCAGATCGGATTTGCCGAAAAAGGCCGTATAGTCGAACCCGTGCAGCAAATCACGACACACTTCCAATCTCTTCTGAAACTCGGGATAGGCCGTTTTCGACACGTCGGGATCGCCGTAATTCTTGCGGTCGCGGAGCGTATAGTCGCTCATCGCCTTCCTCAACGCCGACGCGATGCCGACATAATCCACCACCAGTCCGCCCTGTTTGTCGCCGAAGACCCGGTTGACGCGCGCAATGGCCTGCATCAGATTGTGGCCGGCCATCGGCTTATAGACATACATCGTCGCCAGCGACGGCACATCGAATCCGGTGAGCCACATATCGACCACAATCACGATTTTCAACGCGCCGCCGTCGTCCTTGAACGCTTTTTCCAATTCCTTTTTACGGGCATCGTTCCCGATGATCGGACGCCACTCCTCGGGATCACCATTGCCCGAAGTCATTACGACGGCCAGTTTCCCGCTCCATGCCGGACGCATTTCGAGCAGCCGGCGATAGATCTTAATCGCAATCGGCCGCGAGTAGGCCACGATCATCGCTTTCCCCGTCTGTTCGTACTGGCGGTTTTCCTCGTAGTGTTTTCCGATGTCTTCGCACAACGAACCGATGGTTTCGTCGGCCCCGAGAATCGAGTCGATGCGCCCCAGCTCGCGCTTGCTCTTCTCGATGACATACGCTTCCGCCTCGGCCGCCATCGCATCGTATTCGTCGTCGATACGGCGCAGGGTCGCCTCGTCGAGTTTCAGGTTGATCACACGGCTTTCGTAATAGACCGGTCGCGTCGCACCGTCCTCCACCGACTGCGTCATGTCGTATACGTCGATATAATCGCCGAACACCTCGCGGGTCGATCGATCTTTCAACGCGATGGGCGTTCCGGTGAAGCCGATATAGGTCGCATTGGGCAGCGCGTTGCGCACCAGACGAGCCGCACCGACGATGATCTTCGCGCGTGTCGTACCGTCGGGCATGGTCACCATTTTCACCTTCTCCTCCAATCCGTATTGGCTGCGGTGTGCCTCGTCGGCCATGACCACGATATTGCGGCGCTCGGAGAGCGGTTCGTCGCTCTCCTCGAATTTCTGCATCGTCGTAAAGAAGATGCCGTTCGCCTCGCGTCCGGCCAGCAGCTCTTTCAAATGAGCGCGGCTCTTGGCTCGGACAGGTTTCTGACGCAGAAAGTCTTCGCATCGGGCGAACTGCCGATAGAGCTGCCCGTCCAGATCGTTGCGGTCGGTCAGCACGACAATCGTCGGCGACGACATCGCCTGCTGCAACAGCTTCGAGAAGAAGACCATCGAAAAGGACTTGCCGCTGCCTTGCGTATGCCAGAAAACGCCGCCTTTGCCATCCGTCTGTGCAGCTTCCATCGTCGACAGTACCGCCTTGCGCACGGCGTAGAACTGGTGATAGGCTCCCAATATCTTCGCACTTTGCTTCCCGTCCTTCGAGAAACACAGGAAATTGCGTATCAACTCCACCAGCCGCACCTTGTCGAACATCCCCCGAAACAGCACGTCGAACCCGGCACAGCTCCGATCCTCCATCGAACCGTCGACCGTTTTCCACGCCATAAAGCGGTCTTCTCCCGCCGTAATCGTGCCGGCCTTGGTAATCGCGTGGTCGCTCATCACACAGAACGCATTGTAGATGAAGAGCGACGGAATCTCCTGCATGTAATTGCGCAACTGCGCATAGGCCTCCGAAACGTCGGTATTCTCGCGCGAGGGCGATTTCAACTCCACCACGACCAGCGGCAGACCGTTGACGAAGACGACGATATCCGCCCGCTTCACCGATCGCTCCTCGACCGTCCACTGGTTCGCTACCGTAAAATAATTTCGCAACGGCGTATCGTAATCGACGAGCCGCACGAGTTCCGAACGCTGCTCCCGGCCGTCGAAGTAGTTGATTGCGACCCCGTTTTGAAGATAATCGGTAAACTGCTCGTTCTTTTGTACCAATGAACCGCCCTCGTAGGTCCGGATCTTCGTGATCGCTTCCTCAATCGCCGCGGCAGACAAGGACGGATTCAGCTCCTGCACAGCCGCCCGCAGTTGCTCCATGTAGATCGGCTCCGTATAATTGCGCGCGACCTCCGGCCCATAGACATAGTCGTAGCCCAGCTGCTCGCGGAACAACTCGATTATCGCATTTTCAAAATTGGCTTCGGTGAAGTGCATAAATCCCAAACTTATATTTCTGTTTCGTTTTGACGTTTAAACTGATAGGTATCGGATTCCCAATTTATAATCTCATTTTTTGTTACCTTACTACATCCTTTACTTTTGCAAAAATCTGCAAGACTGTTAATAAATATATCATTTTGTTGACAAGGAATCAATTTCAACAATTCTTTTCCCGTCGTAGTTAATATTTTAATATCAACAGTACATTTAATAATGCTATCACTATCATTATAAAAAGTTATCATGGTTGTTTGATTAATACTATTATGATTATACGAATGAGCTGGAATTGTAAAGGTAAGTGTTAATGCTTCATTACTTAAAACACCCATATCCGTTAATTTTAACGCATCTATCAAACTAATACCAAATTCCTTTTCCGTACAAATACATTCATTATGAACAAGATATGATGTAGACACCACAAATAATTCAGCATCTTCTTTAGTCATATTCCTCAATGTATCTAAAGTTCGCATGGAATAAGATTTAGGTCGTTTAATCTCTCCTGCTAAAATTTGAGCCCATAATTTTTGCATTTCTTTGTCCGACACGTCTTCAACTATTGAGAAAAAGCGATTTTGCCAATCCTGATTTACTGGCTCGGATGAGACTTGTTCTCCTTCAGAGAACTGCGTCTTGGCTTGATCCACAATTTGCCGGACATTATTCATTTTACGTGATTCTCGGGCATATATATACCGAGCGACTTGCTCTTCTCCTTCCAATCTTGCCAATGCAATCGCATTTTGAGTATCAACTTTTCGGACTTCTGCGTAAGCCTCGGCATCCGCCATACGCTCTCTACCTCGTGCATTTAAGCCGGTCCAATCTCCGACAATTTCAGCCAGTTTAGCGAGGCCATCTGTATTTATTTCTATTAGAGCACCCATATTCATTATTATTGATTCTCTACATTTATTTCTCCGGCCATCAGTTTTGGCTGCAGGGTGTTGCGCAGGACGGAAAGGCGTGCGTTTTCGTCTTCGTTGTGCTCTTGCATATCAAATAATGGCTGAATTGCTTCCTCAAAAGCTGTTAATATTTTATTTGTAGGTATAATAACCTCCAATGATTTCATTAGTCCGCCGGATGCCTCTTTGAACGTAGACCCCGATGCCATTGATTCTATTTTTGAAGTGTTATTTCGTAAAAAATAATATATAAAACAAGTTCCGGCCTTTTGTGGAACGATGGATTTGAATCCTTGATTTGTACATATTTCGTTCTTGGCAATGGATATATAACCTATTGGAGCTCTTGAACTAAATAAAACACTTCCTCGAGGCATTAACTTGGCACTACTGTTTTTATAGCCAAGTTCGGAAATATCGGTTTCTCCCATGGATGTAAATTTGCAATTATTTGTTGATAAGTCTTTTGGTGTGATCCACGCTATGCCATTGTCTGTGTAATATTCGGATACTATTTTGGAGGGGGTGCCACCTCCGATAACGGCTCCTATTTCTGATAATGTTCCTACTTTCCAACCTTGTGGGATTTTGCCTAATTCGGAATCGACAAAGGGGCTGTCACGGAAGGGTTCGAAATCCACAAACCACGATTTGAAGAGGGCCTGCGCCTGCTCTTCCAAATTCGCATTGATCCGCCGATTCAATTCGATTTTATCGTCCAACGCCCCCAAAATCGCCGCAATCCGCCGCTGTTCCTCAAGAGATGGTATGGGTATTTTAATATTTTCGATGTTTTTTATTGGTAACTTTGCTTGAACAGCACCAACAATTCCTTTATTTATCTCATTTTGCCCATATTCGGATTTTAGGAAGTAAAACAGAAAGTCTTTCTCTACTCCTCGAAGATTTGTCAGTTTAACACAGTTTTCTGTCAGATTCGCCGAATCTAAACTTTTTCCAACAATTCCAACTAAACCAATAGTTCCGACAATAGAAATTAATATATCTCCTTCTTGGACGATATATCGGGCTATAGTCTTTTGGGTATCATCGTCTACATATTCATAAGTTGAATCTAATTCGATATTTTTAGTTTTGCCAATATCTCGGATTCGAATATATGGGTGGCTGTTGCGAATCTTAATTAGATTAACACCTTTTGGGAGTCGTTTCCCGCCTTTTATTGTCGCAATCTCTCCCAACCGGTATGTTTTCCACTCGCCCATGGCTATTTCGATGCTATTTTATACCCGATACGCTCCAACTGCCGGCGGATCTCCGCCTCCAAATCGTGAGATTGTTTGAACAGCTCCGAAAGCTCGCCCGTCAGCCGCTCCATCTTCGCTGCGAAGGGCTCCGAATCCTCCGCCTGCTCGGCGATGCCGACATAGCGTCCCGGCGTCAGAACAAAGTCCTGCGCCGCAATCTCCTCCATCGTCGCTGCCGCACAGAAGCCCTTCTTGGCCTCCATGCGTCCCTCGGCATAGGCCCGATAGGTGTCGGCGATGCGCTGGATGTCGCCCCGGTTGTTCGGCTCCTCGCTGTCGGTCAGCTCGCGCAGCTTGCGCGTGACCATCGTACCGAGATTGCGGGCGTCGATAAACAGCGTTTTACCCTTCTGTTTCTTATCCTTGTTGAAGAACCAGATCGACACGGGAATCTGCGTCGTATAGAACAACTGCGGCGGCATGGCCACGATGCAATCGACCAAATCGGCCTCCACCAGCTTCCGGCGAATTTCGCCCTCGCCGCCGCTCTGGCTCGACAGCGAACCGTTGGCTAGCACGACACCCGCCCGTCCCGTCGGGGCGAGGTGGTGGATAATGTGCTGAATCCACGCGAAGTTGGCATTGCCATTAGGAGGCGTGCCGTATTTCCAGCGCACATCGCCCGCCAATTTGTCCGCGCCCCAGTCGCTGAGGTTGAACGGAGGATTGGCCATCACGAAATCGGCCTTGAGGGTCGGATGGCAGTCGTTGAAAAAAGTGTCGGCATTGTATCGCCCGAGATCGGCCTCGATGCCCCGGATCGCAAGATTCATCTGCGCCATCTTCCAAGTCGTCGGGTTGGAGTCCTGCCCATAAACGGAGATATTTTTAATATTTCCGGAATGATTCTTGATAAACTCTGCCGACTGCACGAACATACCGCCCGAACCGCAGCAGGGATCGTACACGCGACCTTTGTAGGGTTGCAGCACGTTTACCAGCGTTTTGACAATGCAGGCGGGCGTATAGAATTCGCCGGCGAGTTTCCCTTCCGCCTCGGCAAATTTCGAGAGACAATACTCATAGGCGCGTCCCAGAATATCTTTCGAGTCGCCATGTTCGTGCATCCGGATATTCGTGAACAGATCAACCACATCGCCCAACCGGCGCTTGTCGAGCTCGGGGCGAGCGAAATTCTTCGGGAGAATATCTTTCAATCGCTTATTCTCCTTCTCGATCGCCCGCATCGCATTGTCTATCACCTGGCCTATTTCGGGCGTGTGCGCCTCGGCCGCAATCCGCTCCCAGCGGGCTTCGGTCGGGACATAGAAGATATTTTCGGCCGTATATTCGTCCTTATCCTCCTCGAATCCCTCGCCCTCGGCGACAAGCTGCCGGTATTTCGTTTCGAACTTATCGGAAATATATTTCAGGAAAATAAGCCCCAACACAACGGACTTGTACTCCGATGCGTCGATATTGCCGCGCATCTTGTCCGCAGCCTTCCATATTTCCTTTTCAAAGCCGATGTCAGCCGTGTTCATGGTTGCCATTATGCAATAATTTTATGTAAAGATACAAAATCCTTCTAATTATTCTTATTGATCAGATTTACCACCACCTTCGTCATCACGTCTTTCTCCTCGGTGCGGCTTTCGGCGATCATCAGCGTCAGGGCCACCAACGTGTTGTTATTCAAGAGACGCGAACCGTCGGGGCGGTAGAGGATGCGGTTGTTCTCCAAGAACCAGAGGAACAGGAACGCCGCGATGCGTTTGTTGCCGTCGCTGAACGAGAGGTTCTTGACCGTCAGGTAGAGCAGGTTGGCCGCCTTCTCTTCGACGCTCGGGTAGAGGTCTCGGCCGCCGAAGGTCTGGTAAATCGCGCCCATCGTGCTCTTGAACGACTCGTCCTTCTCGCGGGCGAACAGGGCGCTGCCGCCGAACTTGTCGCGCAACACCTGCAACGCCGCCATCGCATTCTCATAGGTCGCGCGGAACGGCTCCTCAGACGTAGTGGCCGACACCTCCAACTGCTGATAATCGTAGCGGTCGAGCGTATCGAGGCCATAAGTATAGTCCGTAATCACGCGCAGCAGCCCGACCGCCTCGGATTTCGTAACCTCCTTCGCAGCCAAGACATGGGAGAGCAGGCGGACGGTCTTTTTCAGCTCCTCCAACTGCTCGGCTTTCGCCTGGTTATTGACGGCATACCCCTTTATAAGGTACTCTTTCAGCACCTTGTTCGCCCAGATGCGGAACTGCGTGCCGCGCGGCGACTTGACACGGTAGCCGACAGAGATAATCACGTCAAGGTTGTAGATATTCTGTATACGGCGAATCGTGCGCGTACCCTCTTGGCGAACTTGTAAGGATCTCTTACAAGTTGCCTCCTTTTCCAATTCGCCCTCTCGAAACACGTGGTTCGTGTGCATTGTAATATTCTGCGGGGTCGTCTGAAACAACTCCGCCATCTGCGCCTGCGTCAACCACACGCTGTCGCTCTCCATACGGACCTCCAAACGGGTCTCGCCGTCGGCCGTTCGGTAAATGATGATCTCCCCATTGTCCATACGAACAAATATAGAAAAATCCGCCTGCATCTCAAAATTTTCCGGCATTTGGATTTCTCGCCCGAAATCGCTATCTTTGTACTGTCATGCAAGGAGATACGGCGGCCGCGCAGGCGAAACGGGCAGGCGAGCGCAAGACCGTGCAGAATGACGGTAGGCGATGCGGGGACAGAAACCGAAAAACCGTCGCAATTCGTTGATATACATCGGGCTTACATTCGTGCGGAAGCACCTTTATCCGCACAACCCTCCCCGAAACCGACCCGACGCTTCTTCGGCGATCGACCTTCGACGGCCGGGATCGCTCCTCAGAACGCCAACCGCCAGATCCGCCAGATGCAATACCCCAGATAGACGGGTGTCACGAAGAAGCCTATCAGCATCGAGAGGGCGACCTTGATGAGGAAATACCAGAAAATCGCCTCGACGGAGAACCAGACGAAGACGAACGGGCAAAATCGGTTGATGAACTTCCAGCCGCCGTAGACGCTCATCAGCATATAAGCCCCGAAGAGGCGATCCGGCCCCATGAACTCCGAATTGTACCCGATCGCGAAGAGCAGGCCGCACAGCAGCAACGGCACGATACACCCGCGCAGTTCGCTGCGGCGCCGCACCCCGTTGCATTCGGGACAGATCGGAATCGTAAAACGCGTGGCGCAACTCCGGCACAACCCCTTGCCGCAATCCGCGCATTGGGCGACCGCATCGTGGTCGGGATGATAGTAACAGTTCATAATCGCTCGTTCACGGTTGTATGCTCCGATCGGCACGATCCCCGGAAGACTTCCGCCCGCTTATCGGAAACAATCGTTTTCCGCGGCCGGCGACACCACGCGCCGTATCCCGCTGCTCGAAAACGGATCGTTCAAAATTAACCATTCCACCCCATTACTCCAAATTTTCACCCCTCTTTTTCAGCCGCAAACCCGCGAACGGCAGCACGATACCCTTTCCGGCGCATCCGTCTGAAAACGCCGCAAAAAAAACGCGCGACACGTTGCCGTGTGTCGCGCGCGAATCGTCGTACTTCCAACCGCTACCACTCGGAGGGCCACTCAGGCTCCCAGCCGCCGCTGCCGCCGTCGCCGGCGGCCGTAGCATCGACCTTGAACAATGCGGTGGTCGGGGCGCCCATATAGCCGAACGCGAAGATGTAGTACTGCTCACCGGCGGCGATGGCCGTACCCGAATACTCGGCCGAACCCTTGAACGGCGTGGGTGTCGAGACCAGTCCGGCGTTGTTCTCGCCCATGAAGCAGTTCATCATGATCAGTTCGCCGGCCTGCCCGACCACATCCTTCATGAAGGCCTCGTCGTCGGCAAAGGTTTCGTAGGTGCTCTTCTTGACGATACCCGTATAGTAGTACTCCGTATCGATCGAAGGTTTCACTCCGTACTGGAAATAATAGAGCTTTCCGCCGAAGAAATCGTTGGGATCGGTCTCCGATCCGGGCTTCACGTCCTTGACCTCGAGCGTCATCGACGAGGGAACGACGGCCGTCGTCCGCGTCGTGGCGGTCGCCACCTCGGTCGTACGGACTCCTTCCGCACTTACGCCGAAGACATAGACCGTATAGTCGGTTTCGGGCTTGATGATCGTAACGCCCAGATTGCGGCGCGAATGGAGCGTCTGATTGCCCGTGAAGACACGCGGATCGGTCGACCAGTCGACGGGCGGCGTGAAACCGTTCTGGAAAGCTATTTCGGCGTCGGCCACCTGCGCCGGGGTCATGTTCTTCACTTCGTCGGTCGCCTTGACCGTCGCGAAATAGCGGGTCGTCGCCTTCGAGGGCTTGACTGCGATATTCATCAGGATCGAATTGACGTCGAGCACCGACACTTCGAACTTACAGTCGTCGGTAATGGCCACCGCATCGGTCTTGAAGGGCGTCTTGGTGAGTTTCGTACATGCCGACACGCTGTTGTCGATGCCGAATGCCAGTGCGTAGTACTCCGTATCGGGCAACAACCCCTCGACCTCCAACGAACCTTCGCCCATGCGCACCGAAGCGACGTCGGGCAGTTTCGACCCGTCGTTGCCGATACCCATACGGATGCTTCCCAGCGCATTGTCGATCACCTGCTGGTCGTCGCCCTTGAACGAATCTTCGTACTCGGTCTTGCTCGTATAGCCCAGATAGTAATAGGTGAACTTCTCGTCGGGATTGCCTTTGAGCGTCGCAGTCGTCTGTCCTTCGTCCTCGACCGTAAGGTTGAAGTTGATCTCCTTCAAATCGTTGGTCTTGACGAGGCGTCGCACCAGAGGAGTCGTAATCTCGCCCTTCACATCGATACCGTAGGCATAAATGTAGTACTCCGTATTGATTTCCAATTCGTCGCGGTTCAGGTTCTGGCCTTCGGGATTCCAGTCGCTGAGCAGGAAATCCAGATACTCTTCCAGCGAAGTGAACCAGCCGTCGGAATCCAGAGCCTCCTCTTCGAGCGCTTTCAGCTCCTTTTCGAGGAATTTCTCAGGCGAACCGATGGCATCGTAATCGCTCTTCTTGACCAGATTGAACAAGAACGTCTGCGCCGGATCGTCCGTTTCGAGTTTGGCCTTGATCGAGGCGACGGTCACCTCGGTCACCTCGATCGAGATCGCACGTTCGTTCTGCGCCACTTCGACGGCCACCGATTCGGCACCCGGATAACTGATCGTCACCGTAGCCGAACGCGTCAACTCTTCTCCGACATTTTCATCGGCCACGAAGGTGATCTGCCCGAACGTTTCGCAATCGAAATCATGTATCCACTCCTTATCGCTTTTCGCCACGGCGAGTTTGCCCTCTACGGCATCGGCCACCTCGTAATTCAGCGTGACGGTCTGGCCCGCAGCCTCCACGTTGATCACACCCAATGCATTGTCTTTGATCGTCAGCACGGGAGTCTTGCCCGGCGTCGGGTCATCGGTCGCGTCGTCGCCGCACCCCGAAAGCAGCAGGGGGGGGGTCAGCAGAAGCGCCCAAAGCGCAAAAAATTTGATTTTTTTCATATGAAAGTTTAAAATTGGTTGTTCGATAATTCGCCTGAACTGTCGGCAAAAGTAACTATTTTCCGCCGATCCGCAAACTCCGGTCCGGCCTCCGGACGGCAAAAGCTCCCGCTGTCCCCGCCGATGCGGGTGCGTCGACAAGCATTTCCCGATCCAACTCCCGACGAAACAACGAATTGGAACGCACCGGAGCCGGCCCGTTTTTTTTCGAAAATTTCCCGAAACGACACGTCCGGTCTCCGACGCCCACCCGCATTCAAAGCAGGATCACGGCCCGTTCGGGCGGCATGGCGCGCCCTTCGGGGAGCTGCACGCGCAGCACGTGTTCCGTCTCGACCGGCCGGCCGTCCTTGGTCGCGGGCGACCACCGCGGAGCCTCTTCGACGGCCTTGACCACCTTGCGGCGCAGCCGTCCGTCGGTCGATTCGAGCAGATCGGTCAGCACGACGCTTCCGTCGCACTGCACCTTGAAGCGATAGACCACCCGCGCCACGGGATCGGTCGCATCCCACTTGATGCGGCGGGCGACGTAGCGGTCGAACGAAAGGCTGTCGGCCGTGAAAACAGCCTTGCTGTCGTATTTCAACGTAATGAGAATCACTCCGTTCGACGCATCCGAACCGTAGCGCTCGATGGTCTGTTCGTCGGCCGGAAGCTGTTCCATGCGCTCGATCTCCGCAGGCGGGATCTCCCGAAAGGCATCCCCTTCGTAACGCTCCCCGTTGACGATGTAGACGGGCCGCCGCTCCTGCGCGGACAGCGGTAGCGCGACAGCGGCGGCAACGAGTAGAAACAGGATCGTGCGTATATTCATTTCGAATCGGAATTTTATCCTCTATAACGGCAGCGCCGCGGCGAATATTGCCTATTCGGCGTCGGTGTGTACGTGTGCGGCGTAGTTCTCCCACCGGTCGAGCACGGCGCGGAAACCGGCCGGCAGTTCGCTCTCGAAGTAGACCTCGCGCCCCGTCGAGGGGTGTACGAATCCCAGACAACGGGCGTGCAACGCCTGCCGGGGCAGCAACGCGAAACAGTTCTCGACGAACTGGCGGTATTTCGAGAAGGTCGTCCCTTTGAGGATGCGGGCGCCGCCGTAGCGGGCGTCGTTGAAGAGCGGGAAACCCTTCCACGCCATGTGGACGCGGATCTGATGCGTGCGTCCCGTTTCCAGACGGCACTCCACGAGCGTCACGTAACCGTAACGCCGCACCACGCGCCAGTGAGTCACGGCGTGCTTGCCCTGCTCTCCGTCCGCGAAGACGCACATCTGCAACTTGTCCTTCGGCGAACGGCCGATATTGCCCTCGATCGTCCCCTCGTCGGCGTCGGGATTGCCCCACACGAGAGCATAGTAGCGGCGCACGATCGTATGGTCGAAAAACTGCTTGGCCAGACGGGCGTGCGCGCGTTCGTTCTTGGCCACGACCAGCAGCCCCGACGTATCCTTGTCGATACGGTGCACCAGACCGGCGCGCAGATCGCCCTCCCGGAACATCGGCAGCGTGCGCAGATGATAGGTCAGGGCATTGACCAGCGTCCCGTCCCAGTTGCCGTGGCCCGGGTGCACGACCATGCCGGCGGGCTTGTCGACGATCAGCAGATCGTCGTCTTCGTAGGGGATGTCGAGCGGGATGTTCTGCGGCACGATCTCGACCTCGCGCTTGGGATAGGGCATCACCACGGTGATGCGGTCCAGCGGCTTGACCTTGTAGCTCGACTTGGCCGGACGTCCGCCCACGAGCACGCTGCCGCTGTCGACCGCCGTCTGGATGCGGTTGCGCGAGCAGTGCTGCATCCTCAGCGTGAGGAATTTGTCGAGCCGCATCGGCTCCTGCCCCCGGTCGACGTCGACCGCGAAGTGTTCGTAGAGCTCGTCTCCCTCCTCCACCTCGCCGCCGTCGGCCTCGGCCTCGCGCCGCAGCGACTCCTCGTCGTCGGGCGCAGCGCAGCCGTGCGGCTCTCCGCCGCACTCCGCGGGCCGCAGCTCCGCATCGTCGTATCCTTCCTGCGATCGGTCCATCGTCTAAAAGAAATTATCCTCCTCGGCGTTCGCCGTCCCGGCGCCGCGCTGCAACTCCTCGGCATGGCGGCGCACCTCGGCCTCGGCCAGCGAATCGGCGAGTTCGGCCCGCCGGCGCTCCCGCTCCTCGCTCAACGCCTGCGCCTGCTTGTCCGAAGCGGCGCTTTCGCGTGCCACCTTCTCCGCGTCGAGCGTCAGGCGCAGCCCCACTTCGGAACCCACTACCGTCGCATATCCCTGCACGGGCTGCTGGCCATAGACACGTGCATCCTTCTGGTTCAGCAGGTCGATCCCCTCGTCGAAGACGACCGCTCCTACGTTGAACCCCTGCTCCCACAGGCGGCTTTTGGCCTCGCGCAGCGACACGCCGATCACCTTCGGCACGACGACGACCGAATCGCCCTCGGCCACGCCCACATAGAGCGTCACCCCCGAACCCATCTCGATCTGCCGCTTCGTCCCGGCCTCGATCGGACGGCCGTCGACGCGCTGTTCGAGCACGTAGTTGGTCGCCATATCGGGCTGATAAACGAGCCTGTCGATCTCCAATCCGGCGATTTCGAGCATATTCTTGGCCTGCCGGAGCGAACGCCCCGCCACGTAGGGAACTTCGACCTTCTTCTGCGAGAACGAGTTGATCGTCACATAGACCGTGCGGCCGCCCTTGACCTGCGTCCCTTCGTGCGGCAGCTGGTCGAGCACCACCCCTCCGTCGTAGGCCGGAACGAACAGCGAGTCGTTGACGCGCAGTTCGAGGCTGTTGCGCTGCGCCAGCCGCCCCGCGTCGTCGAGTGCGAGACCCGTGAAGTCGGGCACCGTGCGGTGCTGCCCGTGGCGCGTGCCGAGCTGCATGGCGAAGTGCGCCGCCAGCAGCAGTCCGGCGACGACTCCGGCGATCAGCACCAGATGATAGAGATAGGGATAGCTTTTGAGCCGTTTCCAATAGTTCGTCATGGCAGTATCAGAGTTCGTTGTACAGCGTGTCGCGTTCGACCGCCCGCAGCCCCGCGTGGCGGACGATCGTCCGCATCTCATCGGCCGTCATGCGGGGACGCCGGTCGTCGGCCCCCGCCATGGAGTAGATTTTCGTCGTATCGTCGATCGTACCGTCGATGTCGTCGGCCCCGAAGGCGAGCGCCAGTTCGGTGGTCGCCTTGCCGTACATCACCCAATAGGCCTTGACGTGGGGGATGTTGTCCAGATAGATGCGGCTCATGGCCAGCATCCGCAGATCCTCGATCACCGACACCTCGCCCACCTCCGACATCGCATTGCCGTAGTTGCGGTATTTGAGCGGGATGAAGGCGTTGAAGCCCCCCGTGCGATCCTGCAACGCACGCAGGCGGTCGAGGTGGTCGATACGGTGCTCCACCCCCTCGATATGACCGTAGAGGATCGTGGCATTGGTCTTGATGCCCAGCCGGTGGGCCGCTTCGTGCACGGCGAGCCATTCGGCCGTCGACCCCTTGTCGGGACAGATGCGGGCGCGGATCTCCTCGTCGAAGATCTCGGCGCCGCCGCCCGGAATCGCTTCCATGCCCGCTTCGCGCAACCGTCGCAGCCCCTCTTCGAGCGACAACCCCGCCCGGCGGATCATGTACGACAGTTCGATGGCCGTAAAGGCTTTGACGGTCGCTTCGGGCAGAATCGCCTTCACGCGGCGGATCATCTCGACATAGTAGTCGAGGTCGTGGTCGGGATGCACGCCCCCCACGATATGCACCTCGGTCATCCCCTGCCCCGCATGGGCGCGGGCGATGGCCTCGATCTCCTCCATCGAGTAGTCCCACGCCTCGGGATCCCCCTTCGGACGGCGGTAGGAGCAGAACCGGCAGTTGAAGACGCAGCGGTTCGTCGGTTCGATATGGAAATTGCGGTTGTAGTAGACCTTGTCGCCGCTCACGGCCCGCTTGCGGCCGTCGGCCAGTTCGCCCAGCAGCCACAGCGGCGCCCCGCGCCACAGCGCGAGCGCCTCGGCAGCGTCAATGCGGCGGCCCGAGCGCACCTTGTCGGCGATATGTTGCAGTTCGGAATCCATTATTTCGGTGCTTTCTTATAGAGGTAGATGGCGATAAAACAGTAGAGGATATTGGGAATCCACATCGACAGCCCCGTCGGGAGCGTGCCGCTTTTGGCGAACTCCTCGAAGAAGCGCATCAGCAGGATGTAGGAAAAACAGAGCCCCACGCCCAATCCGATGTGCAGTCCCGTGCCGCCGCGCACCTTGCGCGACGAGAGCGAAACGCCGATGAGCGTCAGGATGAAGGTCGAAATCGGGTAGACGAACCGCGCGTGTCGCTCCACCTCGATGATGCGGATCGAGTCCGATCCCTTCTGCCGCTGCTGTTCGAGAAAGCGGTTCAACTCGCCGATCTTCATCGTCTGGATCAGCTCGTTGATACGCCCCAGCTCGGTCACGTCCAGATTGATGAGCGTATCCAGATCGCGGCGCTGTTCGAAACGCTCCATGCCCAGCGAGTCGAACTCGCGGGTGATGTAGCGCGACGCTGTCCACCGTTTGGTGGCGGGGTCGATTTTCAGATCGGCCGCTTCGAGCGAAGCGGTCATCTCGTTGTTGCGGAAGTGTTCGAGCGCGAGATACGAAGCCTGGCTGGATGCGGCCGAATAGCCCCGGATATAGGCGAAGACGCCCGGCTCGATCTGCCGGTAGATATGCCGGTTGACCGTCGCGTGCTCGCGCACCCGCTTCTTGATGTATTTCATCTCGAAGGCGACCTGCGCACGCTGCGACACGGGGATCACCCACAGGTTGAGCGTGAGCGACAGCGATGCGATCAGCAGCGCGCTGACGAAATAGGGCCACATCAGCCGCCGGAACGACATGCCGCCCGACAGCATCGCCACGATCTCGGTCTGGTAGGCCATTTTCGAGGTGAAGAAGATACAGGCGATGAAGGTGAACAGTCCGCTGAACTGGTTGATGAAGAAGGGGACGAAATTGAGGTAGTAGTCGAAGATGATGGCCTGCACGGGCGCCTTCATCTCGGTGAAGTCGTCGAGTTTCTCGACATAGTCGAAGAGCACCACCACCACGATAATCATGGCGATGGCGAAGAGGTACGTCCCGATGAACTTCCGGATGATGTACCGGTCGAGGATTTTAATGCCGGGCCAAATCTTCATTCAAAATCAAGCGTTAAAAATCAGGAATCGCAGGGGCGCCGGCCGCATCGCCAAGCGAGCGTCCGGCCCGTCCGTTCCCGATTTTCCATTTTCAATCGGTTCACAGTCTTCTTCCCAGTTTCGCCACGGCGGCCTCCTTCCACTCCTTGAAATCGCCGGCGAGGATGTGCTCGCGTGCGGCGCGCACCAGCCGCAGGTAGAAGGCGATGTTGTGCAGCGAGGCGATCTGGGCGGCCATCATCTCGCCGCACGTCACCAGATGATGCAGGTAAGCCTTCGAGTAGCGGCGGTCGAAGGTCGTCCCCTCCGGATCGATCGGCGAGAAGTCGTCCTCCCACTTCTTGTTGCGGATGTTGATCGTCCCCTCCCACGTGAAGAGCTGCCCGTTGCGGCCGTTGCGCGTAGGCATCACGCAGTCGAACATGTCCACGCCCCGTTCGATCGCTTCCAGGATGTTCGTCGGCGTCCCGACCCCCATGAGGTAGCGGGGACGGTCGGCGGGCAGGATGGCGTTGACCACTTCGATCATCCGGTACATCACCTCCGTCGGTTCGCCTACGGCCAGTCCGCCGATGGCGTAACCGTCGGCGTCGTACTGCCGGACGTTCTCCGCCGCACGGGCGCGCAGGTCGGGGTAACCGCATCCCTGCACGATGGGGAACAACGCCTGGTAATGGCCGTACCGGGGCTGCGTTTGCGCGTATCGTTCGAAACAGCGGTCGAGCCACCGCTCGGTGAGCGCCAGCGACTTGGCGGCGTATTCGCGCGGTGCGTCGCCGGGCGGGCACTCGTCGAAAGCCATCATGATGTCGGCGCCGATCGCCCGCTCGGTGTCGATCACGCTTTCGGGCGTGAAGAGGTGCTTCGAGCCGTCGATGTGCGAACGGAAATGGCACCCCTCCTCGCGCAGCTTGCGGCAGTCGGCCAGCGAAAAGACCTGGAAGCCGCCCGAATCGGTCAGCATCGGCCCCTCCCACGTCGAGAAGCGGTGCACGCCGCCCGCCTCTTCGAGAATCTTCGTCCCCGGACGCAGGTAGAGGTGGTAGGTGTTGGCCAGGATGATCTCGGCCCCGGCCTCGTCGCGCACGTCGCGGTGGAAGATTCCCTTGACGGCGGCGGCGGTTCCCACGGGCATGAAGATCGGCGTGCGGATCACGCCGTGGTCGGTCGCGAGCTCTCCCGCACGTGCTTCGGTACGGGTGTCGGTATGTCGGAGTGTAAATTGCATCATGTCTGTCAATACGCCGGCGCCGGCGGTCGCAGCCGTGCGGCCGCGGGACGCGGACGCCGCCACGAATCGTCCGCACACCTCAGGAAGCGTGTACGATCCGGCCGTCCGGTACGCCGGCGTACCGGACGGTTCCGGCGGGTCGGACGGTGTCGTTGCGTCGTACAAAGGTACGAATTTTTGGCGGTTTTCGTATGCCGCCGCAAGAAATTGAAAAACGACGCGCGGGAATCGAAACCGATCGGCCGTTCCGAGTGCCTCCCGCCGCGTCGGAATCCGCCCCGCCGGACCGCACGGCTGATTTTTAATTCGCAAAGCATTGCATTCGCCCTCGCTTATTCGTATTCTTTGGCTGTGCCTTAGATACTCCCGCTCGGCAATGTTCAAATAAATTTGACATTGCACACACTTATTCGTATCTTTGGCTTCGCCTTAGATACTTCGCTTCGGAAAAAATGCAAGCGAGCTTGCTTTTTTCTCTCGGCTTATTCGTATCTTTGTCCGAATAAATAAAATCCTGCCGTCGGACGGACGGCATCTCGGCCAACCGGACGGATTCTCTCTGCCGCGCCCGTCTTGCGCCGTCTTTGCAAAATCGGTTATGGAGGTCACTGAAATGACGCTTTGGGAAAATGTCCTCGCCCACTACGGCTGGCAGGGCGCCGCGCTGGCGGCGGTACTCGTCGTACTGCTGTGCGTACAGCTCTGGTACTATCTTTTCGCCTACGGCCGCATCCCCGGCTACAAGAACAGCCGGCGGCGGCAGGTGCTCGACGCCGAACCGCCGCTGTCGGTCATCGTCCCCATGTTTTCGGAGGACGCGCTCTTCGTCGAGGAGCGGCTTCCGCTGATGCTGGCGCAGGAGTACTCCGATTTCGAGGTGGTGATCGTCTACGTGGGGCGCGACAACGACTTCTTCGAAGACCTGCTGCGCATCCGCCAGTCCTTCCCGCGCGTCACGGCCACCAAGATCGAACAGGACGCCCGCTTCCCGATCTCGACCAAAATGGCGCTCAACGTGGGCATCAAATCGGCGCACTACGAACATCTGATCGTCACCTCGACCGACGTGCGCCCGCTCTCCGACCGCTGGCTGGCGCTGATGGCCAAAGGATTCCTGCGCGGCGACGTCGTCGTGGGCTACTGCGGCCTGGAACGCAGGCGCGGTCTGGCCGACCGCTGGATGCGCACCGACCGCATGATGGAGTCGGTGCAGTGGCTCGCCCGCGCCGTGGCGCACCGCCCCTACCGCGGCATCCGCTACAACTTCGGCTTCACGAAGCGTCTCTACTTCGATGCGCGGGGATTCAGCCACCTCAACATGAATATCGGCGAAGACGACCTCTTCCTGCAACGCATCCTGCGCGACGACAACCTGAGCGTCGTGCTCTCGCCGCGCGCCTCGGTGGTGCAGCGCGTCTGGGGCGGACTGGGCTGGTGGACGCGGCAGCGGCGCCTCTACGGCGCGGCGCGGCGTTACTACCCGCTCGCGGTACGGAACTTCATCCGCTGGGAACCGGGCAGCCGCCTGCTCTTCTTCCTCGCGGCGGCCACGGCGATCGCCGTCATGCCACTCGAATACAAACTGGCGACCGCGGCGCTCGTCCTGCTGCGCTACGGCGTGGTCTTCGCCGAGATCTGGCGCATCACCCGCCGGCTCGGCGAACGGGGGCTGCGCGGCGCCTACTTCGTCTACGACCTGCTGAGTCCTTTTTACGAAATGCTGGTGGCGCTGCTCTGCCTGCGCCGCGACGACCGCGTATGGAGATAGCCGACTATATCGTTGCCGACGACCGGCAGCTGGCCCGACTGGTGCTCGGCGGCGACACGGCGGCGTTCGAATACCTCTTCGACCGCTACCGCGACGCCATCCACCGCCTCTTCCTGCAACGCACGGGGAATGCCGAAGATGCCGACGACCTGTTGCAGGAGACCTTCATCAAGGTCTACATGAATCTCCACCGTTACAGCCCCGAATACACCTTCGGGCAATGGCTCTACACCATCGCCCGCAACACCTTCATCGACTACGTGCGCAAGCGGCAGGACGACCTGCCGATCGACGAGAAATTTTCGTCGCCCGCCTCGAACACCCCCACGCCCGAAGAGAGCGTCATCAACTCGCAGCAGCGCCACCAGATCGAACTTTGCATCGCCCGGCTGCCCGAGAACTACCGCAGGCTGATCCGCATGCGCTTCTTCGACGAATACTCCTACGAGGAGATCGCCGTCAAGCTGTCGCTGCCGCTCGGCACGGTCAAGACGCAGATCCACCGCGCCCGCGAACGCATGTGCCGCCTGATCGTCGAAAACGACAACCGATAACCCCGACCGCAACATGGACTCCGTTTTCCGCTATTTCCCCGATCTCACGCCGCGCCAGCGCGAACAGTTCGCCGCGCTCGGGCCGCTCTACGCCGAGTGGAACGCCCGCATCAACGTCGTCTCGCGCAAGGATTTCGATCAGCTCTACCTGCGCCACGTGCTCCACTCGCTGGCCATCGCCCGCGTCTGCGCCTTCGCGGCCGGCGCGCGGGTGCTCGACGTCGGCTGCGGAGGGGGCTTCCCTTCGGTGCCGCTGGCGATCCTCTTCCCCGAGGCGCGTTTCACGGCCGTCGACTCGATCGGCAAGAAGATCACCGTGGTGCGCGCCGTGGCCGAAGGGGCGGGCATCGCCAACCTCGAAGCGCGCAACTGCCGTGCCGAGCAGCTCGCGGAGCGGTTCGACTACGTCGTCTCGCGCGCCGTGACCGACATGGCGACCTTCACGGGCTGGGTTTGGCCGCTCGTCGAACGCGGACGGCGCGGCACGCTGCCCAACGGCATCCTCTACCTCAAAGGCGGCGATCTGACCGACGAACTGGCCCGCACCCGCCAAACGTGGCGGGAGTACCCGATCTCGGCATTTTTCGACGAAGAGTTTTTCGAAACCAAAAAGGTAGTCTACACCTCCCGCTGATCCGGTTTCCCGATCTGCGGGGATTTCCCCGAGCGCCCTCCTCTCGACCGATTCTCCGGCGGGCGGCGTTCCCGCCCGCCGCCCGCCGGAGAATCCGAGCAAATTCCGCCGGCCGAAGGGGCATACCGCCCGCCTCCCAACAGCCGCCTTTCCGCTCAATCGGCCGTGACCGTCGACCGCCGGCAGACGATTTTCCCCGTCTGCGTGATGCCCTCGATCGTAATATCGTAGTCGGCCGGTGCGTCGGAGGTGTAGAACTCGACGGTGGCACGACCCGTCTCGTCGAATTCAACCGAAGGGTTCCAGTAGAGCGTCGTGCGGTAGTCGGGAACCATCGAACGGCGGGCCTTCTCCGTCGCGTATGCCGGAGCGTAGAATTCCGCAGGGGTCTGGTAACCCAGCGGGGAGGCGATCGCCACATCGACCGACGGCATCAGCGCGACTGCATCCTCCCACTCCTTTCCTTTCTTTAATGTAATGGAAACGACCGCTCCTTTCGCCCACGGAATGTAGAGCGCCGAATCGTGGGAATCGATCAGATCGATCCGCGAGACCATTTCCAGCGGATAGGAGAGGCACATCACCTGCTGCGCGAGCGTAAACTGCGTGAAGCCGCCCAACCCGTCGGGCCGAGCGATTCCTCCGAGGCCGGAGGCCGCGCCGCGACTGACGTTGCGGGAAGAACGCACCATTCCCGTCAAGGGAAATCCCGATGCCGACGCCTGCATATCGACCGGTTCCTCCAACTGTCCGTCGACCACGAACAGAGCCCCCGTCCCGCGATACGATATTGAATAATCGGATACTTTGATTCCCGGCATACGGGCCAGACACTCCAAGATCGTCCCTGCACCCGACTCCTTGATCTGCTCGGCCGTCCACGAATTCGAAGCGAGCCGCTGTTCGGGCGATTTCATCTCCTGCCGGATACGATGCGTCACTACGACCG
>ERZ833963.1373-NODE-1373-length-29272-cov-3.703871_pt1 | contig 29272 bp, 22 predicted proteins | sample MGYA00519693_ERZ833963 | MGnify/ENA primary metagenome ERZ833963 (study PRJEB31850, sample SAMEA3708748) | human gut metagenome | biome: human gut; feature: human-associated habitat; material: faeces | place: China | collected 2014 ... | reverse complement strand
CGACCATTTCGCCGACTCATATCCACAATTCTGACAAAAAAAGATCGTTCCGCCTTTTTTCTCTTTATTTTTGTACATTGATTTTCAGTTTTCCTCCGACCACTTTCACATCCACATGATCGCCTGCCTTGATCTTTCCATCCAGCATCTCATCTGCCAGACGGTCCTCGATCCGGTTCTGGACCGCACGTTTTAACGGGCGGGCACCATATTTCGCATCATAACTGGTCTCAGCCAGCCATTTCTTCACAGAATCTGTAAAATGCACCTGAATGGAAAGCTGATTTTTGCAACGTTTCTCCAACTCCTGCAGCAGAAGTCCTGTGATCTGCGTGATCTCATCCTTCTGGAGCATGTGGAATACGATCGTCTCATCAATTCGATTTAAAAACTCTGGGCGAAAGATCTGTTTCACTTCTTCCATAACACCCTTTTTCATACGTTCATGAGTCTTGGCTTTATCTGTATCATCCATAGAAAATCCTAAATGTTTTGGTGCAATGATACGGTTTGCACCTGCATTGGAAGTCATAATGATAACAGTATTCTTAAAGTCGACTTTTCTTCCATTGGAATCTGTAATATGTCCGTCATCTAATACCTGAAGCAGGATATTAAATACATCAGGATGAGCTTTTTCGATCTCATCAAAAAGAAGGACAGAGTAAGGATGTCTTCGAATCTGTTCACTCAGCTGTCCGCCTTCTCCAAATCCAACATATCCTGGAGGAGATCCAATGATCTTTGATACACTGTGCTTCTCCATATATTCAGACATATCCACACGGATCAGATCTTCTTCTCTTCCAAATAAAGCTTTTGCTAATGTCTTTGACAGCTCTGTCTTACCAACTCCTGTTGGCCCTAAAAATAAGAATGATCCGATCGGACGGTTTGGACTCTTAAGACCGACTCTGCTTCTCTTCACAGCTTTGGCAACTGCATTGACCGCTTCATCTTGCCCGATCACATGTTTGTGAAGTTCTTTCTCTAAATGTCTTAATCGTTCCATATCTCCCTTTGTAAGCTGTGTTACTGGAATCTGTGTCCATAAAGAAACGACTTCTGCGGCATCCTCTGTTGTCAATTCTGGAATCTCATTTTGCTTCTTCTGATTTCTCTTCATCTTACGTTCCAGAGATTTCTCAAGTTTGTTCTTCTCTTTCTTAAGCTCTCTTGCTTCTGTAATATCTCCATCAGAAAGCGCTGCTTCGATCTTCTCTATGATCTCCCTGATCTCCTTGCGTTCTTTCTTAAAACCTGCATGACTTCCAAGCTGTTCCATTCGTTTCCTTGCACAGGCTTCATCTAACAGATCGATGGCTTTATCTGGCAGAAAACGATCACTGATATATCGATCAGAAAGAGAGGCGATCGCCTCTGCCACATCTTCTGATACCAGGATCCTATGATAATCTTCAAAACGATGTTTGATCCCTTTTAAGATCGTGATCGTTTCTTCTACGGTTGGTTCTTTCACTCTGACTGGTTGGAATCTTCGAACTAATGCTGCATCTTTTTCAAAATATTTTGTATATTCTTCACTCGTTGTCGCACCGATCAGCTGAAAATCTCCTCTTGCCAATGCTGGTTTTAAGATATTAGATGCATCCATAGCTCCCTCAGAACCTCCAGCTCCAATGATCGTATGAATCTCATCAATAAACAAAATAATAGAATCATCCTGTGTTGCTTCGGTTACGATACGTTTCATTCGTTCTTCAAATTCTCCACGGAATTTCGTTCCAGCGATCACTTTCGTAAGGTCTAAGGACAAAATCCTCTTATTCTTAAGAATTCTTGGCATATTGCCTTCGGCGATCCTTTGTGCAAGGCCTTCAACGATTGCTGTTTTACCAACCCCTGGATCACCGATCAGACATGGATTATTCTTTGTCCTTCTGCAAAGGATCTGCATCAGACGTTCCATCTCACTTTCACGTCCGATCATCGGATCAAGCTTCCCAAGCATGGCTTTCTCTGTCAGATCTGTACTATACTGAAGCAGCATATATTCTCCCGCTCCATCTTCCATATCACCGCCATCAGAGATTGCTTCATTATATTCATTCTTCGCACTTCTGAAATCAATTCCTGCAGTAACTAAAATATCTGTATAGATTCCTTCGGATGAAATCTTATGATCTTCCAGAAAACGGAATGCTTCATTATCTCCATCTTTGATCATCGCCATCAAGATATGTTCTGATCCGATCGCTTCACACCCGTATTTCATTGCAAGTTCTCCTGCAATTTCTAACAGGTATTCTGTCTTCGGAGTATCCATTACCGTTCTTCTTCGGTCTTTTGGCATCTTTGACTTCTCTTTGATCGCTTCTTCTATTAATTCTCTTGTCACTCCGTGCATCTTGAGCACTTCACTTGCAAGAGATCCGTCTGCCCCATAAAGTCCTAGCAGAACAAAAATACTGCTGACATCTTTAAATCCAAGATATCCAGCAATCTCTCGTCCTTCATTCAATGCTTTGGAGGCATATTTTGTAAATGGTAATCGGTTCATAATTCCTCCTGTTATTACTTTCTGTCTAATTTCTGGTACATATCATGAATCAACCGGTTCATCTCGTCTTCTGTAACTCCTTTACAGACAGCTTCCGCAACTAACATCCTTAAATTCCCCTGAATGCTTGCTAATTCCTGCTGTTTTTCCAAAGTTTCAACACTTATGACTGCACCTTTTCTTCGGTCTAGTTTCAGGTATCCTTCTTCTCTTAAGATCGCATAGGCTTTGTTCACCGTGTGCATGTTCACTCCAAGCACCTGTGCTAACTGCCGGACAGATGGAAGTGATTCTCCATCAGCAAATTCTGCACATGCGATTCCCATAATGATCTGATTTCTTAACTGTACATAGATTGCCTCGTCACTATTGAAATCAATCTCCAGTATCATTGTGCAACCCTTCTTTCCTCTTTCGAAATTTACAACTTATCTATGATATTTTGTTATACATAGACTATAATATAAAGCACAGTCTGTCAAGAGCTTCTCTTCCAGATGATAAAGAAAAAGATGCAGTGTAAAAAACTACATCTTTCTCGTCTATTTTTCATTCAGATCTAAAATTCTTTGATTTGCACTTCCTCGGAATTTTAATGTGATATCTTTCTGGGATTCGATAAACTGTCCATCAACCAGCGTATCAATATAAGATAACATCTCTTCCGTAAACTGTGTGTATACTTTACCACCTTCGAGCAAATCCTTGTCATAAGTATATCCTGTATAGCACCAGATATTCTTCTTTGGATAATTTTCTTTGATCTCTTTTAATAATCTAACCAGTTCTTCCTGATTCTCCGGTTCAAATGGTTCCCCTCCAAGAAGCGAAAAACCTTCAATATAATCTGGCTTTAACAATTCCATGATATGATCTTTTGTCTCCGTCGTAAATGGCTTTCCATAACAAAAGTCCCATGTCTCCTTATTAAAGCATCCTGGACAATGATTTCGGCAGCCTGATACGAATAAGCTGACTCTGACTCCTGGTCCATTCGCAATATCACATTTTTTAATTTCTCCGTAGTGCATATGATCTCCTCTGTCATCGTGTCTTATAAATGAAGGACTCGATCCTTGATCTCCTGTGTACGTCCCTGATTCCAGAACTGTGTTCCGATATATCCACAAGTACGTCTTGCAACAAACATATGATCCTGATCTGTATTTCCACAGTTTGGACATTCCCAGATCAGCTTTCCTGATTCATCTTCTTTGATCTGAATCTCTCCGTCGTATCCACAGCATTCACAGTAATCACTCTTTGTATTTAACTCTGCATACATGATGTTATCGTAAATAAATTTCATCACAGATAAGACGGCTGGAATATTATCCTGCATGTTTGGTACTTCAATGTAGCTGATCGCTCCGCCTGGAGATAATTTCTGGAATTCTGACTCAAATGCCAGTTTGCTGAATGCATCGATCTCTTCTGTTACATGAACATGATAGCTGTTTGTGATGTAGTTCTTATCTGTAACCCCCGGAATGATACCAAAACGTTTCTGTAAGCATTTTGCAAACTTGTAAGTTGTTGATTCCATTGGTGTTCCGTATACAGAATAGCTGATGTTCTCTGCTGCCTTCCATTCATTACATTTATCATTTAATTTCTGCATAACTTTTAATGCAAATTCTTTTCCTTCATCGGATGTATGAGACTTGCCTGTCATGCGAACACACATCTCATAAAGTCCTGCATATCCAAGGGAAATCGTGGAATATCCATCGTATAATAACTTATCGATCTTCTCGCCTTTCTTCAGTCTCGCAAGCGCTCCATGTTGCCAAAGGATCGGCGCAACATCAGATACCGCTCCCTTTAATCTCTCATGGCGACATCTTAATGCTCTGTGGCACAATTCCAGTCTCTCTTCTAAGATGTCCCAGAATTTATCCATATCTCCATTAGAACTGCATGCGACATCAACCAAGTTGATCGTTACAACACCCTGATTAAATCTTCCATAGAACTTATGACTTCCATCTGCATTTCTCTGGGAATCTTCAACCGTTAAGAAGGATCTGCATCCCATGCAAGGATATACTTCACCATTTTTCAGTTCTCTCATCACTTTCGCTGAGATATAGTCTGGAACCATGCGTTTTGCTGTACATTTTGCAGCTAATTCTGTCAGATGCCAATACTTGGAATCTGGTGTGATGTTATCATCATCTAATGCATAAATAAGTTTTGGGAAGGCTGGAGTGATCCAGACTCCTTTTTCATTCTTAACACCCTGAATTCTCTGTTTCAGGACTTCTTCGATCACAAGAGCCAGATCGTCTCTTGTCTGTCCTTCTGGTACTTCGTCAAGATACATAAAGACTGTGACAAATGGCGCCTGTCCATTACATGTCATTAAAGTTACCAGCTGATACTGGATCGTCTGGATTCCCTGTTTGATCTCATCATACAGACGCATCTCTGTAATCTTGTCGATGATCGCATCATCCATAGATTCTCCGATCACTTTACGTTCCTTCACGACATTCTTACGCAGCTTCTTTCGACTGATGTCTACAAATGGTGCTAAATGTGCTAATGTAAAAGACTGTCCTCCATACTGGTTGCTTGCAACCTGAGCAACGATCTGTGTTGTCACATTACATGCTGTAAAAAATGAATGTGGTTTCTCGATCAATGTCTCACTGATCACCGTTCCATTCTGAAGCATATCTTCCAAGTTGATCAGATCACAGTTATGTTCTCTCTGTGCAAAATAGTCAGAATCATGAAAATGGATGATTCCTTCTTCATGAGCACGAATGATCTCATTTGGCAGAAGGACACGTTTACTTAAGTCTTTGCTGACTTCTCCTGCCATATAATCTCTCTGCGTGGAATTGATCACTGGGTTCTTATTCGAATTCTCCTGATTTACTTCCTCATTAATATTATCAAGTAAAGAAAGAATTCCATCATCGGTCGTATTTGATTTTCTTCTCAGTTCTCTCTTAAAACGGTATCTTACATACTTCTGGGCAACTTCATATCCTCTCATCTCCATGATTCCTGTCTCGACCATATTCTGGATATCTTCTACATTCACCGCATGAGAAGAGTTTGCTACCTGATCTGCAACCTTCTCTGCGATTGCCATGATCTGATACTGATTCATCTGATGGATCTTTGTTACCTCTTCATTCGCCTTCGTGATCGCATTGATGATCTTATCGAGATCAAAGGTTACCTCCTCACCGTTTCTCTTGATAATCTTTGTTTTTACATCACCATTCATAGTTTCTCCCTCATTTATATAAAATTACAAGATTCTGTGTGTTTCCATTTTCTGACACAAAATCTTGTTGTCGTTCTACCAATCAGCACTATATCTTGTGTCATTGCCTTTATTATATTACACTCTTTTTCATAAAAAAGAAAGAGCTAATTTTTCATTTTAGAGAATATGAAGATGCTCAAACAGAATCTTAAATCCCAAAAGTATCAGTATTATGCCACCTGCGAGCTCTGCCTTGGATTTATATTTTGTTCCAAAAATATTTCCGATCTTTACTCCTGCAAATGAAATCAAGAAAGTACAGACTCCAATCATCGACGCTGCGGATACAATATGCACATTTAAAAAGGCAAATGTGATCCCAACTGCTAATGCATCGATACTTGTCGCAACAGCAAGCATGAACATTTCTTTCACTGCGATCGAATCATCTGCCTGTTCTTCATCATTTGATAATGCTTCTTTGACCATATTGATTCCGATCAGCCCAAGAAGCACAAATGCGATCCAATGATCGATCGATGTGATCTGGTCTTTAAACTGTGTTCCAAGGAAAAATCCGATTGTTGGCATCAGTGCCTGAAATCCTCCAAACCATAAACCAACAATGATCCCTTTTTTCAAAACTTTTTCTCTCATCGCCAGTCCTTTGCAGATAGAAACAGCAAATGCATCCATCGCCAATCCAACAGCCAGTGTTAATAACGTAAGTAAATCCATAAAAACGTCCTCCATATCGTAAGTTTTTCATATCATAGGGGATTCCATTGGAATTTCCTATGATATGAAAAAGACCCACAGACGAAAGCCTTGTTATAAACAAAAGCTTATCGTCTGTGAGTCTCGTTAATTAAGACAGCACCAGATGTCGTTCATCATTATGTTGATACTGTCACAGATTCTCTGCTAACTACTCCCTCACGGAAATATCTATAAGATCATACCGGATGTGCTTCCGGCAAAATGTGCCTATGTATCATATCTCAACTGAGAATCTTTGTCAATATCTTTCCTTTAATTTTTGATTACGTTTTTCAAGATCTAACAGGTATTCTTTCATTTCCAGACCACCTGCATATCCTGTCAGTGAACCGTTCATTCCGATCACTCTGTGACATGGAACAACGATCACGATCGGATTCCTGTTATTCGCCATGCCAACAGCTCGACATCCTTTTGGAATCCCTACTGATTCCGCAATGTCTTTGTAAGTACAAGTTTCCCCATATGGAATCTTCTCCAATGCTTTCCATACTTTGATCTGAAATTCTGTTCCATGATAAGAAAGTTTCAGGTCAAACTTCTTTCTCCGCCCATCAAAATACTGTGATAATTGCAGTGCTGCTTCCCTGATCAATTCTGTATTCTTCTTCTCGCCTTCTAATATCTTCGTCCCAAAATATATCCCGCAAATGCCATGCCCATCTTCCTCAATCGTTAAATTACCGATTGGAAAACTATAATCATAATAGTACCTCATATGACAATCCTCCTAAAAATAGGTATACCATATTCTTCCATGGTTGGCAAGGACTAACTTGACATGTACATATTTCTTGCGTACAATGAAAAGAACTGTATAAAAATGAACAGATATTTATTTTAGGAGGAATTTTCATTGGACCCCAGTATGATATTACAGATAATCGCAATTATCATTTTATTAATGCTTTCTGCTTATTTTTCATCTGCAGAAACAGCACTTACAACCGTCAATCCACATAGTATGCGTGCCATGGCAGAAGATGGCAATAAAAAAGCTGCTATTGTTTTAAAATTGATCGAGAATCCAAGCCAGATGCTTTCCAGCGTCTTAGTCGGAAATAACCTTGTGAATATTTCATTAACATCCCTTACTACAACGATCGCTATTCGTATCTTTGGAAGCATGGGAGCCGGAATCGCAACTGCTGTGATCACAGTACTTGTATTGATCTTTGGTGAGATCACACCAAAGACTTTTGCAACGATCAATAATACAAAACTTGCTCTAAGCTATGCTTCCAGCATTTATCTGATCACAAAATTACTGACACCGGTTGTTTACATTATCAACAAACTTTCTACAGCGATCCTTATCATCTTGCGGATCGACTCGAAACAATCCAAACGTATCATGACTGAACGTGAACTTCGTACGATCGTTGATGTCAGCCACGAAGAAGGCGTTATCGAAGAATCTGAGAAAGATATGTTAAACAACGTTTTTGATTTTAAGGAATCTCTTGCCAAGGATATTATGATCCCGCGAATTGATGTAACTTTTGTGTCTGTAGATGCTTCTTATGATGAAGTTCTTGATATTTTCCGCGAAGCCGGTTATTCTAGACTTCCTGTTTATGAAGGAAGTAAAGATCATGTTGTTGGTATTGTTTATTTTAAGGATGTTTATTTCTACCGCAGCCAGCACAGAGGCGAGATCTTTCATTTGAAAGATGTTCTGCGTAAGCCGTTCTTTACGTATGAAACTCAGAAAGTATCAAGCCTTCTTGCACAGATGCGTGAAAAATCTGTTAGTTTCTCCATTGTTTTGGATGAATATGGAGTGACTGCAGGTCTTATTACTCTAGAAGATATCGTTGAAGAGATTTTTGGAGAACTGCGTGATGAATATGATGATTCTGAGGAAGAAACTTTCAAAAAATTATCCGATGGATCTTATATGGTATCCGCTTCTTTAAAGCTTGATGATCTTGATGATCTGCTTGACGTAGACCTTGATTCTGAGGATTATGATTCTCTTGGCGGATATATCATCGAACTGCTTGATCATCTGCCTTCAGAGGGCGAAACTGCAGAAGATGAACATTTTCTTTTTAAAGTTGTTTCTGTTGACAAAAATCGTATGGAAACAATTCATATCATTCCAAAAGAGCAGTAAAAAAAGAACCTTGCTTTTTCTTGCAAGGTTCTTTTTTTGTACTCTTATTTAAAATATTCTACTCCGGATTCGAAGATCTTCTGATCTTTCTGTCCGTAAATATTGATTCCTACATAGCTGTCACGACGTTCTGAATGTCCCATCTTACCAAGGACTCTTCCGTCTGGACTTGTGATACCTTCAATCGCATGGTAAGAACCATTTGGATTGAATTCTTCATTCATTGTAGGATCACCATTGAGGTCAACATACTGTGTTGCTACCTGTCCATTTTCAAACAGTTTCTGGATCACATCTTCATCTGCTACGAATCGTCCTTCTCCATGAGATACTGGTATACTGAAGATATCATCTACATGTACATTGTTAAACCATGGTGACAGATTAGAAGCAATTCTTGTATAAGCAACCTTAGAAATATGACGACCAATGCGGTTTGTTGTCAGTGTAGGTGATTTCGCATTCTGTTCTACGATCTTACCTTCTGGAACAAGTCCTAATTTGATCAGGGCCTGGAATCCGTTACAGATACCAAGTGCCAGTCCATCACGGTTATTTAACAGATCCATGACTGCTTCTTTTAATTTTTCATTTCTAAATGCTGTTGCAAAGAATTTTGCAGATCCATCTGGTTCATCACCGGCACTGAATCCACCTGGGAACATGATGATCTGGGATTCTTTGATCGCTTTTTCAAAAACTTCCACTGAATCACGGATTCCCTGTGCATCTAAGTTCTTAAATACCTTTGTGATCACGTTCGCTCCTGCACGTTCAAATGCTTTCGCTGAATCATATTCACAGTTTGTTCCTGGGAATACTGGAATAAATACATTTGGTTTTGCAACTTTATTCTTGCATACGTAAATATTTCCTTTTATATAGTGTCTTGTTGTATCAACGATGCTCTGATCTCCTTCAGATCTTGTTGGGAATACTTTCTCTAATGGTTTCTTCCATGTATCGATTGCTTCTTCTAATGTTACAACTTCGTCACCAAATACAAATTCATGTTTGTCTGTAACCTCACCTAACATTAATCCTGGAATCGCAAGTTTATGAACATCTCTTGTGCTCATTTCAACAACAAATGATCCAAACTTAGGATCTGTTAAGTCTTTTAATTCTACTTCTTCATCAAAGATCACACCTAATTTATTACCAAATGCCATCTTGGCAACTGCTTCTAAAGCTCCTCCGCCGCCAATTGCATATGCAGATTTGATAATTCCATCTTTGATCAGTTTTGTAATACGTTGGTATACTTTCTTCACTTCAGAATATATTGGAAGATTGTATGCATCTGTTGGGATACAGATACGGATCAGACGGTTTCCTGCTCTCTTAAGTTCTGGTGTGATAACATCTGTTGTCTTCGCTACATCGACTGCAAAAGATACCAGTGTTGGTGGTACATCAATATCATTGAATGTTCCAGACATACTGTCCTTTCCACCGATTGATGCAAGTCCAAATCCCATCTGTGCCTGATATGCACCAAGCAGTGCTGCAACCGGCTGTCCCCAGCGTGTCTTATCTTCTCCAAGACGCTTAAAGTATTCCTGGAATGTCAGGCGGATATTGCTATAATCTCCACCAGTAGCCACGATCTTCGCGATAGATTCTGTAATCGCATAAACTGCTCCATGGAATGGGCTCCATTTGGACAGATATGGATCAAATCCATAACTCATCATTGTGACTGTATCGCATTCTCCTTTCAATACTGGAAGTTTTGCGACCATTGTCTGAATTGGTGTCATCTGGTATTTTCCACCATATGGCATTGTAACTGTTGCTGCTCCGATAGAGCTGTCGAATCTCTCTACGAGACCTTTCTGTGAACATACATTAAGATCAGATAATGTATTCTTGCACACTTCTTCAAATGTACCTGTCTCGTCTTTGCGATTAAAGTAAGATTCTACACGGTGAGGGATCTCTACAAATACTTCTGTTTCCTGATGTGCTCCGTTTGTATCAAGGAAAGCTCTTGAGATATTAACGATCTCTTTTCCTCTCCATTTCAGTACTAATCTTGGATCTTCTGTTACAACAGCAACTTCTACAGCCTCTAAGTTCTCTTCTGCAGAGTATGCAAGGAACTGATCTACGTCTTTTGGATCTACAACAACAGCCATACGTTCCTGAGATTCAGAAATCGCTAATTCTGTTCCATCAAGTCCTGCATATTTCTTAGGTACTTTATCAAGATCTACAACCAGACCATCTGCAAGTTCTCCGATCGCTACGGAAACTCCACCTGCACCAAAGTCGTTACATTTCTTGATCAGACGGCTGACTTCTTCTCTTCTGAATAATCTCTGGATCTTACGTTCTGTTGGTGGATTACCTTTCTGAACTTCAGCTCCACATGTCTCGATAGATTCTTCTGTATGAACTTTAGATGATCCTGTTGCTCCTCCACAACCGTCACGTCCTGTTCTTCCACCTAATAAGATGATGATATCTCCTGGGTCAGAGTTCTCTCTGATCACATTCTTTCTAGGTGCTGCACCCATAACGGCACCGATCTCCATACGTTTTGCAACATAGTCTGGATGATATACTTCATTAACATATCCTGTTGCAAGACCGATCTGGTTTCCGTAAGAACTGTATCCATTCGCAGCTTCATTTACAATCTTATACTGTGGTAATTTACCTTTTAATGTGTCTTTTAATGGGACTGTTGGATCAGCAGCACCTGTAACACGCATTGCCTGATATACATAAGAACGTCCTGATAATGGGTCACGGATCGCTCCTCCAAGACATGTTGCCGCTCCACCAAATGGTTCGATCTCTGTTGGATGGTTATGTGTCTCATTCTTGAAACTGATCAGCCATTCTTCTTCCTTACCATCAATTTCTACTGGTACAACAATGCTGCAGGCGTTGATCTCATCGCTTTCTTCCATATTGTCAAGAATTCCATCTTTTTTAAGACGTTTCATCGCCATTAATGCCATATCCATTAAGCAGACATATTTGTCATCACGGTCTTTGTACATCTCTTCAAAGTCATCCATGTAAGAATAATATGCTTCTTCTAATGGTGCACGATAGAATCCATCCTGGAATCCAATGCTTGTAAGTTCTGTGGAGAATGTTGTATGACGACAGTGATCTGACCAATAAGTATCCAGTACACGGATCTCTGTCATGGAAGGATCTCTCTTTTCTTCTCCTTTATAATAATTCTGGATATGAAGGAAATCTTTGAATGTCATAGCAAGATTTAAAGAATCATATAATTCTTTAAATTTGTCTTCTTCCATATCTTTGAATCCATCCAGAATCTTAACATCTGCTGGTTCTTCAAAATCCATCACTAATGTCTCTGGTTTGTCTGCAGCTGCCTCTCTTGAGTCAACTGGGTTGATGCAATATTCTTTGACTGCTTCTAACTGTTCGTCAGTTAAGTCACCTTTTACAACATAAGTTGTTGCACTTCTGATCAGGGCATCTTCGTCCTCATTCAACAGTTTCACACACTGCTGTGCAGAATCTGCTCTCTGATCGAACTGACCTGGCAGAAACTCAACGCTGAAAGATATTTCCCCATCGGCAAGTGGTAATGTCTCTTCATACACGTCGTCAACTGGTGGTTCACTAAATACTGTAACCAGTGCTTTTTCATAACTTGCATCGGATAGATTCTCGATGTCATAGCGGACAAGGACACGAACAGATTCGACATCCAGTCCAAGATACTGCTTCAATGATGCATGCAGCTCTTTTGCTTTTACTGCGTAGTCTTTTTTCTTTTCAACATAGACTCTTCTAACTTCTCCCATGATTTCCTCCCATTTATTCATGTAGTTTCTTAATCACCTGAAATGCAGATGCATTTTCCAAAATCGTTGGCTGATCCTCGGCATAGAATATGATCCCATCTGCCGTTGAACGGATCTCTGATAAAATCTCTCCATTATATGGATTAATGACTTCACCAAGCAGCTGACCTCGGTTAACTTCCTCATTGATCGTCACAAAACGTCTTAGGAATCCCGGAGCACTTGCTTTGACGGATACAAGATCCTCTTCTTCTATAATACTCGCAATATACCCGTTATGGCAATTATATTTTAAAATACCCATTCGAGTCAAGAAGCGAAGCACGGCAGATACAGCCTTCCTGGCCAGATTCACATCGATATTATCTGTTTCCCCAGAATATACCGAAAATGCATCCGTCCCATTGATCTGCCAGTTATAAGTTAATGTCTTTTTATCAAAATTTCGTTGTTTGCTTGTTAATACATAAGGCAGCCCGAACAGACTTGCAAGGCTGGTGCTTTCTTTTCCTGTTGCAGGCATTCGCACATGTGGCACAAAATCCCCGCTTCTGAAAAATGATGCAAAATGGATTCCATAGCGGAATCCTTTAACCCGTTCAAATAAATGTGCTGCCAGACGGCTTGTTGGTTCCCCGTCAAAATTCCCAGGAAACTGACGGTTGATATCACTGTTATCAGATACCCAGTATTTCATTCCGACATTCATTGAAAAATTATTCACACATGGAATGACCAGAATCTGATTATCTCCAACGATCGCACCACTGTTTTCCAGTTCTTTTAAACGTTTGACTAACTGAGAACAAATATATAACTGCTGATATTCATTTCCACGCATTGCTCCGACAATACATGCCGCTGGTTCTGATCCTTCACTTTGTTTTCCAAAGAGATATCCTTCGATCTTAAACTCATCTCTTAAGTAATTTCCTGAGGAATATATGATTTCTTTTTTCATAGTGCATTCCCTCCGATCACTCTGGCTACCAAGGACCCTTCCGTTACACTTGGATGTTCTCTTAATGTCATCAAAATACCATCGGTTGGGGCAACCACTTCTTCTTCCGTTGCTCCCATTAAAGGATTCTGTACGATCCCTATGATCTCGCCTTTCTTTACCGGATCCTTTAATCGCTTGTAAGAAACAAACAATCCACTGGATTCACAATTTAAATAAAAGATCTGGTCTTCGTGGATAAACGGAACCTTTGTTTTGCCTTGAACCTTTCCCTTCCAGATACCAAGTTCTGCCATCACCGAAAAAATTCCATCTATGATCTGGCGGCAGTACTCGTAACGGATACGAAATGCTGCACCGGATTCCGTAACCATAGTTGGGATTCCCATCTGGTTTAAAGTGAAAGCTAAACTTCCTTCATTCACTGTCTGAGAAGGATGGATCCAGACAAGATCCGTATTCATATATTTTGACAGATGAAGTAATGTCTCATCGTAATCGTTATTTAAACGTACTTGAGGAACTTCCTGCAAAAAGATATTACTAGAATGAATATCAATGCAACAGGATGCTCCTTTGATATCTTCGATCAATTTAGCTGCTGTATAATCTTCCAGACCTCCATTGATGTCTCCTGGAAATGCACTGCTGTAATCGATATCTGAGATTGGTACTGCTCTTGTTCGTGCATCCAGTCCTAATGGATTGACCGCTGGATACACATCGACAATACCTGTCAGATTCTCAAATTCTGCCTTGATCCGGCGAATGATCTCTCCGCAGATATACTGTCCGCCAAGCTCATCTCCGTAGATTCCAGACACCAGACAGATTCTCTTCTCCTCTCCAGTCACCACATCCGGCATCAGACGATTTCTTTTGATCCTTAGCATCTCTCCGATCGGAAGTTTTACAGATACGACTGTGTCTATCATATTAAAGCCTCTTTTCTATTGTTTTATCTGTATCGTAAATATTTTACTTTTCTTATTTTGCAAATAACATTTTTAATATGATCGGTGATAAGAGTGTTGTGACGAGGACCATGATAACCACTGGTGCAAAGAAAACTTCTGATAATAATCCAACAGAAATTCCTTTCTGTGCAACAATCAGTGCAACTTCACCTCGGCATACCATTCCTGCTCCGATCTGTACAGATTCTCTCTTCGTATATTTGCACAACAATGCTCCAAAACCGCATCCCGCGATCTTCGAGATCACTGCGATCACACATAAAATGATCGTAAAGATGATCAACGTCTGTGTCATTCCATGAATGTTTACATTCAGACCGATACTTGCAAAGAATACTGGTGTGATCAGCATATACGATAAAACTTCAATCTTGTTGTATATATAAAATCGTTCTGGGAGCCTGCATAAAATGATCCCTGCAAGATATGCACCTGTGATATCAGCGATTCCAAACACTTCTGCAAGAAATGCAAGTGCTAAGCAAAATGCAAGTGCAAACACCGGAACTCTTCTTCTATGACGTTCAATCTCTGGATTCTTATAAGTAGAAAGCCACTCAAAGAACTTCTTGATCCCAACTCCACCGATAATAGAAATCGCAAAGAATGCTGCCATCTGGATCAAGATCTTAAGGATTGCCTGAATATGGAATCCAGATGCTCCCCCAAGGCTTGTCATAATTGATAATAAAACAATTCCCAAGATATCATCAATGATCGCTGCCCCAAGGATTGCTGTTCCGACTCTTCCTTTTAAATGTCCCATATCCTGTAATGCTTCTACTGTGATACTTACTGAAGTTGCTGTTAGGATCACTCCAATAAAGATCGATTCCATGATATTATTTCCATATATAACGGATAAAACAGCTCCCATGATAAGTGGGATCAATACTCCACATAACGCAATGACGAATGCGGGAATTCCACTCTTCTTCAACTCATCAATATCTGTCTCAAGACCTGCCTGAAACATTAAAACAACTACACCTACTTCAGCCAGATTTAAAACTGAATCTGAAGGACTCACTACATTAAGGACCACTGGTCCTAAAATGATTCCCGCGATCAATGCTCCAACGACTGGCGGCATGTTAAACTTCTTCGACACAAGACTAAAAGACTTGGTCATTGCCAGAATGATTGCGATATCCAGCAAAAACTTATATTCTTCCATTGTTTTACCTCCATTAGTTCGTATCGTATCATACCTGTTTTTTCTTGTCAATTCTTAGACAAAGTGATCTTTTTTTATCCTTTTCTTGCTTTTTTTATGATCCTTTAGTATAGTGGAGAAAAGACTAAGAAAAGAGGTATCAAAATGAGTGAATTTAACGAAGTAGATAATATCATTGAAGAAGAAACTCCTGTGCTCCATTTAGAATTAGAAGATGGAACTGAACAAGACTGTGCCGTGATCGCTTTATTCTCTGTAGAAGAATTAGATGATCAGGAATATATCGCATTGATCACTGTTGAAGACTTAGAAAGTGATGACGAAGAAGGGGCTTTACTTTTATATCGTTACAACGAAGACCCTGAAGATCCTGATACTTTCAGTCTTGACAACATTGAAACAGACGAAGAATATGAGACAGTCACTGCTGTCTTAGATGAGATCTTAGAAGACGAAGAATAATATGATATTAATAAAAAAGCCCTTGCATCTTATATGCGGGGCTTTTTTTCATATTGAAGTTTTGTTCGGATCACTTTGTCAAGTTCATAATACTTTTCTTCCAGAGTTTTTCCATTCAGGACACAATCCATTGCCATACCCATGGATTCCAGCATCGTTTCTGTGATCTGATCTCTATACTGTAATAAAATATTCAGGCGCTCATGAAGATCTGTTTCATCTAAGAATTTCAACAGTGGTTCAATGTCTGCTGTTTCTTCTGTCTCATCACATTCATTTTCCTGTGCTGTCACTTCATCAACCAGTTCTGCTTCTGAATTTTCACACAGTTCTACTTTCCGAAAACGGTATATCTGTTGCACATCTGGGTATTTTTCATGATCGACTTCACTTAAGAACATCGCAAGTGGTCTTGCATATGTCTTAAACGTTCCATACATTGCCTGATAGACCACCAATGGTTCTTCTGTCTCTGTATGTATTGCAACCGTAACGATCTGATAAAGTTTTCCTTTAAAATGCATATAAAATTCGCCTGCTCTTGGCATCGCTCTATTTTCCATGCAAAACACCTCTTTTCTCCTGACGGCTTCTTAGTTCTTCTACGAACCTTGACGGCCTGCTGTCTTTGTTATAAAGTTTCTTTACTGACAAGATGTGCAGATATTTCTTGGCTCTTGTAACTCCAACGTAAAACAAACGTCTTTCTTCTTCCACGTCTTCTTCTTTCATGGACTTCTTATGTGGGATCACGTCTTCATTGACATCTGGCAAAAAGACACGTTCAAATTCCAATCCTTTGGTGCTGTGCATCGTGCTGACCACAACTCCTTCTTTTTCTTTCTGATTCTCTTTTGACTGGCGGTTTAATTCTTCGGTGTATTCTTTGATATGATCAAACCATGCCTCATATGTATCATAGCCTTTTGCGCTCTCCTGAAGTTCTTCTAATACTTGCGTAAATTCTTCTTCCTGAATCTTGCGAAATCTTGCATATTCTGCTAAATACGCATTATATCCCACGGATTTCCGGATATAATTGATCGCCATCAACGGAGTCATATTCTTCATGATCCGAAGATCTTCCTTAAAATCTTCTACATATTCATAAAGCCATGGTTTATCTTTGACCTTCTCTAACAGATCATCAAATGACACTTGTGATTCGGTCAGATATTCCCTGCTGATATAACGCTTGGGGCGGTTCATGACTCTTAAAAATGTGCTTCTTTTGCGATCTCCCATTGCAAGGTGCATATAATCTATGATATTTTTGGAAATCCAGTGATCAAACAGATTCGGTACTGCATCCTGCATATAAAATGGGATATTGTATGCCATCAATGCAGCGATCAGCTGTCTTGGTCCCTGATTGGTCCGATAAAGGATCGCGATCTGGGATAACGGTGTCTTCTTTGCCATCTCTTCCTTGATCGTGTAAATGATATGCTTATTCTCCTCATAGTGATCTTTAAATGTACGGACCTCAACCATACTTGCAGCATCTTCTCTTGCCTGCATCTTCTTTTCAAAACGTTTTGTATTATAAGAAATGATATCTTCCGCAACCTGTACGATCTCTTCCCCACAACGATAGTTTCGGTTTAAGATCACCTGTCTGGTATTCTCAAAATCCTTTGGAAAATTTAACATCAGTTCTGGTCTTGCACCTCGAAACTTATAGATAGACTGATCATCATCTCCTACGATAAAGAGGTTCTTTGTCTCTCCTGCTAACATCTTGACGATCTCATACTGAATCTTATTGATATCCTGAAACTCATCGATCAAAATATATGGAAACTTCTGCTGCCATGCTTTCCTGATATCCTCACGCTCTTTTAACAACTCATACGTATAAACCAAAATATCATCAAAATCGATCCAACGGTTCTCATGCAGTTTTTCTTCATATGCCCGGTAAATTTCTTTAAACACTTCATCCCCACAGCATCCACTGTGATAATAGGCAAGATAGATCATCTGCCCTTTGACTAAGCTGATCTCTTGTATGATCTGACGCATAAAATCTGCTTCATCATCAATCTCCAACTCATGATCTGTGATGATCTCACGGATAAAATCATATTTTTTATGTTCCGGCAGAATATTATCTGCACTATAGTGATAGGCATATTTTAAAATCGTAAAAAACACAGAATGAAAGGTTCCAAAAGAAACCGGCAGGGTTTCCCCTGCCAGCCGCCAAAACCGCTCTTTCATCTCATTCGCTGCTGCTCTGGTAAATGTAATGACCAGAATCCGCTGCGGTGGGATCTGATAGTGCGATATCAAATATTGAATTCTCTTTGTGATCACAAGTGTCTTCCCTGAACCTGGTCCTGCAAGTACCATCATCGGTCCATCTTTGTGCATCACTGCTTCTTTCTGTGCCTTGCTCAGCTGGCTATGCAAGTGCTGCCTCCAGTTTCGCGATCGCATCATTGATTCTCTTTAATGATTCTTCTTTTCCCAGAAGTTCCATTAATTCTGTTGCTCCACCTGGTGTCATCTGCTTTCCAGAGACTGCTGTACGAACTGGCCACATCACATAACCATTCTTGTACTCATGTCCTTTTGCAAAAGATACTAACATCTCATATAATGCATCATTTGTAAAATCTTCCTGTGCTTCGATCACTGGATAGATCTCTTTTAATACGGTTAATGAAGTCTCAGGTGTTGTCTTCATCTTCTTATGTTTGTACATCTCTACATCATATTCTGGAACTGCTTCGAAGAAGTCAATGTGTCCCGGAATCTCTGTAAATAACTCAATTCTTGTCTTCACCATAGAAAGAATCTTATCAAAATCCATCTCTCTGTGAATTGTCTCTGTTACATATGGCATAGCAAGTTCTTTGAAACGGTCAAAGTCCATGGCTTTGATATATTCACCATTCATCCATTTGATCTTGTTCATATCAAAGACCGCTGGTGTCTTAGACATATGTTTGTAATCAAAGATCTCTTCTAATTCTTTTAATGAGAAGATTTCCTGTTCTCCTCCTGGACTCCATCCAAGTAATGCAACGAAGTTTACGATCGTCTCTGGCAAGAATCCCTGCTCGATCAGATCTTCGAAGGAAGAATGACCTTTTCTCTTACTCAATTTGTGATGTTCTTCGTCTGTGATCAGTGGACAATGAATGTATACTGGTTTTTCCCATCCGAATGCATCATATAAACGATTGTACTTTGGTGTAGATGATAAGTATTCATTACCACGAACTACATGTGTGATTCCCATTAAATGGTCATCAACTACGTTTGCGAAGTTGTATGTTGGATATCCATCCGATTTGATCAGGATCATATCATCTAATTCGATATTATCCACTGTGATCTCTCCGTAAATCTCATCAACGAAAGATGTTGTTCCTTCTGTTGGGTTATTCTGACGGATAACATATGGTACTCCTGCATCTAATTTCGCCTGAACTTCTTCTTTAGATAAGTTTAAGCAATGTTTGTCATAATGACTGATCACAACATCTCCTGATTTTACTTTCAGTGTGTCTAATCTCTCCTGATCACAGAAACAGTAATATGCTTCTCCCTTGTCGATCAGTTCTTTTGCATATTTTAAATAAAGCCCCTGTGCCTGTCTCTCACTCTGAACATATGGTCCGACTCCACCATCGATGTCTGGTCCTTCATCGTGGTTCATTCCGGCTTTCTTAAGAGTATTGTAGATAATCTCTTCTGCCCCTTCTACCTGTCTTTCCTGGTCTGTATCTTCAATTCTTAAAATAAAATCTCCGCCTGCATGACGTGCGATCAGATATGCATAAAGGGCTGTTCTTAAGTTACCTACATGCATACGCCCTGTAGGGCTTGGTGCAAATCTTGTTCTTACTTTGCTCATGATTTCCTCCCATTTGGTTTTAATTCTATCTTTCTATTCTACAAAACTTATCTTTCTTTGTAAAGAAGCAGTCTTATTGATTTTCGTTAATTTATGTTGATTTTTTGAAACAATCCGTCTTAAATCTCATTTAAGATCCTGCTAGCTTCCTCAAATGGCTCTAAGGTTCTCTTTAAGATTCCCTGCGTTGCCGCGATAAAGATTCCATAGTTCACGATCGGAACACCTGCATCTTTGACTCTTGCGATACGGTTTTTCATCTCTCTTCTATTTAAAGTACATCCGCCACAATGAATGACCAGATCATAAGTATCCAGATCTTCAGGAAAAGAGTTTCCACTGCTTGTATGGATATCAAAATCCTTACCTGTATATTGTTTTAACCATCTTGGGATCTTCACCGTTCCGATGTCATCGCACTGTCTGTGATGAGTGCATCCTTCCGCGATCAAGATCTTCGCCCCTTCTTCTAAATGTTCCAAGGCTTTCACTCCTCTGACTTCTTCTTCCAGATCACCTTTATATCTTGCAAACAGAATCGAAAATGAAGTCAGTTTGACATCTTCTGGCACAATCTTTGAGACTTCGCCAAATGCCTGAGAGTCTGTAATGACCAATGCTGGTTTCTTACCGATCTCTTCTAATGTCTTTTCTAATTCCGTTTCTCTTACAACAATAGAGGCTGCTCCTGCTTCTAAAAGGTCACGGATCGTCTGCTGCTGTGGAAGGATCAATCTGCCTTTCGGTGCTGCACTGTCGATCGGTACGACTAAGATCACAAAATCATTCGGACAGACTAAATCTCCAACGATCTTTAGCGTGTCATCATCCGTTGGAACCAGTTTCCCAATCTCTTCTTTTAACTCCCAGATCCCTTTTTTATCCTTTGCACTGACAAAGCAGGCTTTGTCTTCTTTCCATTCTTGGGCATTGGCAAGATCCATCTTATTGTAGACTTTCAGATAAGGAATCTTCCGGTCTTCGATCAAACGTATCATATCTTCTTCAAACTCTGTCATACCAGCTGTAGCATCCATGATCACAAGGGCGATATCTGCCTTGGCCAAGACTTCTTTTGCTTTCTTGACTCGCTTTTCCCCTAATTCTCCTTCATCATCAAGTCCCGGGGTATCGATCATAACTACTGGTCCTAATGGCAGAAGTTCCATTGCCTTATATACAGGATCTGTCGTTGTTCCTTTGACATTGGATACGATCGCTAATTCCTGATTCGTCATAGCATTGATAACACTTGACTTCCCGGCATTTCGTTTCCCGAATAATGCGATGTGAATTCTGTCTCCTCTTGGTGTTGCATTTAAACTCATATGATTTCCTCCTGTCTGTCTTTATGGATCGTTAACTCTTTCTTTTATCTTTGTGCCTTATGATATCCCGCTGCCTTTGCTTCTTTCTCACTCTTAAATGTGACTAAATATTTTGATGTTCCCATACGGTCATAATCTCTTTGACCTGGGCAGTGGTATACCTTTGATCTGCTGTTTCCACGGATCTTCTGTGAAGCAGTTGTTTTTGTATTTGTTTTTGCTGCTGTTGTATTTTTGTTACTGCTGTAGTTTTTGCTGTTATTAGATGAATTCTGGTTTGTGTGATATTTCTGGCTTGCTTTTGAATTCTCTGTTGTTACCTGCACGCTGCTGTCTGCTTCACTGTCTCCTGACTCGTAATCAATCTTCACTCCATCCTGTACATTATATACAAAGACATTAAACTTGATATCTTCGCCCTTATCTTCCACAGACATCGCTTCCATCTGTACCCCTTTGGCTACCAGGTCATCTCCGTCAAAGACTGGTGTAACTCTGTATAATACATGATTGCCTGTCTCACGGACATAGTCACCAACCATCTCTTCATATGGTAACATTCCATCCACATTAAAAGATCTTGTTCCTGTGATCAGGTTCTTGTTATTTGCATTCTCACCGGTCAGCTGGTAAGCGATCAAATGACAGCGGTTATATAGATATTTTCCATCAACGTTATCGTATTTTGCTGTATGCCATCCGGTTGGTTTTACCATACCGATCGCTCCGCGTTTTCCTTTTGGCATGATATCTTTTCCAACACACGCTTCCGCCACCTGACATCTTCCTTCAGAGTCAAGTCTGCTGTAAGACTCGTAGGATTTTGTTGTCAGATCTTTGGATGTAAAATCTGGATTATTATTGTCAACAGCAACCGTCATATTCCCTGAAAAATCCGGAATATTATCCGATGATACAGATTTGGTGGAAGAATTTGTACTTCCTTTGCTGCTTTGTTCGCTCTGTGCGTTTCCGCCATTACTGCTATTGCCTGTACTCTGGCATCCTGCCAGTGATACCGCCATCATTCCTGCGATCAGCAGGGCATATAATTTCTTTGTTACTCTCATCATCAACACCTCTTGTTATATTCTTTTCTGATCTAGCTTATTATTTTGGAAGATAGATCTGTTTTGTGATCTCGTGAGTGGAACCTTCGATCTGTTCTTCTTCTGCAAGTTTCCATTCCTCAAGATCCACATCCAGTACCTGATCGGACGGATAGACTTTATTCCACCGGAAGATCACGATCTCTTCGATCTGATCTATCACTGGTTTTAATGGAAGATTCTCTACAATACAAGTCTCCCATTTTCCTGCCTTGTGTAAGAAATCTTCACAAACAACCGGATCATTGATCTCTTCATACAACTTCTCTGTATATGCATTCATATAGACCTTCTCCCCTTTGGTCATCTCCGCAATATACTCTCGCAAGCCTCGATCCTGACTCTGTCTTCGATCATTAAACATCATACCGTTGTTGTTGTCTAAGCATAGAATTATTATCATTCTCTCCATCCTCCAATCGTACTTATGTTCTATTTATGTATTATATCTTGTGCGAGAGGATATTGCAATAAAAGAAGCTCTGAATTTCTCCAAAGCCTCTTCTTACTTTTCATTCTTTTTTGTATTCTAATTGTATTTATGATACTGCTTTCATCACTTTTTCTCTCATAGGCTGTGTCATTTTCTCTGGTTTTAAGATCTCTTTTAATTCTTCTTCCTTTAACAAGCCTTCTTCTAATACCAGCTCTTTTACAGAAATTCCTGTTTTTAGTGATTTCTTTGCAATCTCAGCAGACTTTGCATATCCGATATATGGACATAACGCTGTTGAGATTCCAACACTTTTTTCAATATATTCTTCGCACTGTCCTTTATTTGCGGTGATCCCTGTAATGCAGTGTTTTGTAAGTGTGGCTGCCGCCTCTTTTAAGGTATCGATGGATTCAAATAAATGATGAAATAAGACTGGTTCAAATGCATTTAATTCTAACTGTCCGGCTTCGGCTGCCATCGTGATCGTATAGTCATGTCCAATGATCAGGTATGCAACCTGTGATACAACTTCTGGAATCACTGGGTTGATCTTTCCTGGCATGATGGATGAACCATTCTGTCTTGCTGGAAGATTGATCTCTGATAAACCAGTTCTTGGACCAGATGACATTAATCTCAGATCATTTGATATCTTGGAAATATCAACGGCACATGTTTTTAACACTCTGGATACACTGACAAAACCGTCTAAGTTCTGTGTGGCATCGATCAGATCTTCTGCCTGTTTTAATGAAATTCCTGCAACTTTGCTTAATTCATAAGAAATGTTCGCAAGATAGTAAGGGTCTACATTGATCGCTGTTCCGATTGCTGTTGCTCCGATGTTTAAGACTTTCATCTCATCCATAACATTTTTCAGTCTTTTGATATCCCTTTTTAAGACATGTACAAATGCTCCAAAACTTTGTCCAAGTCTCATTGGAACGGCATCCTGAAGCTGTGTTCTTCCCATTTTGAGGATATCATCAAACTCTGCTTCTTTTTCTTCCATGGCTTTTTCTAATTTCTCAAGTTCTTTGATCGTTTGTGGAAGTAATTTTAAGACGGTGATCTTTCCTGCCGTTGGGATTACATCGTTCGTAGACTGTGACATATTGACATGATCGTTTGGATGTACAATGCTGTAATCTCCCTTGGTTCCACCAAAGATTTCTATCGCACGATTGGCAATCACTTCGTTTGCATTCATATTGGCAGAAGTTCCAGCTCCTCCTTGAATCGCATCCACGATAAACTGATCTCTTAAATTTCCATCCAGTATCTCATCACATGCTTTAATGATCGCCTGAGCAATCTGCTGATCTAGTTTTCCAGACTTTTTATTTGTGATCGCTGCTGCTTTTTTGACCATTACGATGCTGTCGATCAATACTGGATGTAATGGACGGTGTGTGATCTGAAAGTTTGTGGCTGCACGCATACTCTGAACTCCATAGTATGCTTCCGCTGGTACGTTTAATGCTCCAATTGAATCGTGTTCCATTCTGCTTAACATTGTCTTCCTCTTTTCTGATTACTCATGCTGTCGTTTTGTTTCAAGATTTTATGTGTTGGAGCTTAACACAGTATGCAATGTTCGTAAACCTTAATCCTGTCTTTCCAAATTTAAAGTTCAAATTTTGTGTTTCATCTTTTCTTTTTTAATGAAAGTCTTGATTTACTTTAAATAATTAAGCGGTTGGAAGCGGAAGGAATTCTGACTGGATTTCATGCTTCTGTTGACCCGATCCAACTTGGTTATCATATTAAAGCATATATCAGTCTTGAGATCAGCCCTGCACAAAAACCCGAAGTTTATCCTTTTCTTCGAGCTCATCCAAATGTACTGGAATGTGATTGTGTAACTGGAAATTATTCTGTGCTGCTGAAGGTTGCTTTTCCTAGTACGATGGAACTGGATGAATTTATTGGGAAATTGCAGCACTTTGGGAAGACTAGTACGATGATCGTGTTTTCTACGATTGTTCAGAATCGCGGGGTGGTTCCTGAATAGTTGATTTGTTTTTAATTTCTGTTATCTAAAATAACAGGGTAAAATTTTACATATGGAACATTTTCTTTTATAATTTGTGCAACCTTTTTACTTATTATAATTTCCCTATACTCATCGTAAAATTCATATGTCTTATTTACATCCTTTAAATTTTTTTTTCCTTCTTCTGTTATTCTTTTCGGTATGAAATAGAAAATGTTTTCATTTTCTGTCATATTTATTCTTTCACATTTTTCACATTGATTTTCAAATTTATAATTTTCATCAATATAACTTTTCTGTGGTAATATATTATCAGTAATAAAAGTATATCCTAATATTTTTTTACTTTTGCTTATAATCGGCTGAAAATATTTTTTATCTACTCCTGATTCTTTTAATTTCTCCACCAGTTTTGGTAATAACAACAACTCTCCTGTTCCATCCAAGCCTGCAAACCCATAATCATTCTCATGTTTTTTTATATATCCTTTCGGTTGTGCAAAAAACAACTCATCTGTTTTTTCTTTACTATAACATATTGAACATTCATTGTATTCATTATCAATGTCATCATATTCTTGACAATAATGCTTTGGAAAACAAATTTTAAATGCTACCGCATCATTCCATTCTTCTTTATTCATCGTTACTTTAAAAGAAAATATAATGAATTCTATTGTTTCGTCTAAATTATTTTTTACAAAATTAGTTACTTTTTGATATAATTCTGTATTCTGGTTAATTTCATATATGTCATCGCCGACCCATTGCTCTTTCATTTTATAATCTTTTAAAAGTTGTTTTAATTGACATAACTCTAAATTTGTTTTATTTACACTTTCATCATCACATGAAAATGTAAATTTTACTTTTATACACATATTAACTCCCTTTATTAAATAAATATTGACTATCCAAATCTCTTACTTAATGCAATATAAACATATCTATAGAACATTGTAATAAACCAAACTATAACTTAAAAGACGGCAGATATCATTGAATCTGTATGTAATACTACCGTCTCTTAATTATCATACATAATACATTTACATTAATATCTTGATGTATGTTGTTACCAAAGTCCTCCCTACCACAAAAATTCTCCAAACATACTACTTATTATTTAGAATAATATTTTTCTATTATTTTTATTGCTACTTTTCTTAGTTCTGGCATATCTTTATATACTTGATTAGCTGCTTTTATTAAAGTCTTTTTATTTAATTTTTTATAATCAGTTCCATATGGTATTTCCTTTCTCCATCGATTTGTTATTACTCTATGTAAGTCTTTACTTATCGGTATTGCTGGATAATCATTTCCTTTTAATTTTAACTTTCCAAATCTTTTTTCTATTATATGATGTATTTCTATTTTCAGCTTTTTTCTCTTTTTTATTGTTTTACATAAAGATTTATATTTTCCTATTGTTAAACCTTTTTTCCCTTTATTCAATTCATGTACTTTGTCTGCTATCTTTAAAGTAATTTTAGCTCCTTTTCTCGAATAGGAACCTGGTACAAATGGAATAAAAGTTGCTCCTACATCCCATAACAAATAACCAAACTTGCTCCAAGATGGATTTGACATAAACTCCTTAATACTATAACCTAAACTTGCAACATCAAGTACCGTATCAATCCAATGTCCACTAGGATCCACATAATTCACCGGATTATCTGCACAATAAACATACAGATTCTGTGTATCAGGCTCATTTGTTTCTCCTCGATAAGTATCCTCTGTCACAAACCTTCCATCTTCCGGATTATAATACCTTGCATTCAGATAATACAATCCTGTACTCTGGTCATAGATTCCTCCAGTATAACAAACTTCATTCTCTACTTTGTTATCTCCGTTGATCGTTGTCTCTCCAAAGTCTGTATACTGGTACGTTGCATCGGCACTTCCATTTTCTTTTACAAGACTTGTGCTACTTCCCTGGATATCTTTATTATACAACAGATAGTCCGTATGGTCACTTCCATATCTCTGTGTTGCAAGGATATTTCCATCGGTTCCGATCAGATTCTGGGATGTCTGGCTGTTCTCTCCATCGGTTGTGTAAGAAACTACTCCGTCCTGATAGTAATAGTTCGTCGTTTTGCTTCCTTCCACTTTCTGGATTCTCTGTCCGTCTCCGTTATAATGGTTCTGCTGGATCACAGCTGTCTTTCCATCTTTGTCAGTTACCGCTACTTTGCTTAAGCGGTTCTCTGCATCATAAGTATAAGATTCTGTCTGTCCAGTCTTTGTGTTTTTGACATCTGTCTGATTCCCATTGGCATCATAGCTGTACTGGCGGACTTCGTCAACTGCGGTTCCTTTTTCTTTTGTTGCTGTCTGTAACTGATCCAGTCCGTTATAGGTATACGCTGTCTGTGTGGTTCCATCATCTTCTTTGGTTCTGTTTCCAGCTTTGTCATAAGTATAGGTAACGGTCTTTGTCCTGTCATCATTCTTATGATCGGTTGTCACAGTCTTTGTCAGTCGTCCGAGTGCATCATAAGTATAGGCTTTTGTCTCATTGACTTTATCCGTATCTTCTTTTGGATAGTTATTGACTTCTGTTTTCTCTGTGATATTGGAATTCTTGTCATAACTGTAGCGGTAAGATTCCATCACTTTGCCTGTCTCAAGGTCTGTGTAAGTCATCTCTTTGACACGGTCAAGGCTGTCATAAGTGTAGGCTTTCTTCACTGCCTGATCACTGCTGTTTAACAGATCTCTGTAGTCTTTGATCTCTTTGACTTTACCATAGCTGTCATAAGTATAGCTTCGTACCGTCTTTTCTGTACTGGTGTCTGCTGACTGAACTTCTCCTTTGATCTTTGTCAGCCATCCGTTCTGGTCATATTCATATGCTAAAGCCTGAACTCCGTTCTTTGTCGTTGGATAGGTAACCTTTGTAAGCTTTCCATCACTGTCATAATGGTATCTGATCTGGTGTTCTTTGATTTCATCCGCTGTCGGTGCGTTTTCCTGACTTAATTCTGCATATCCTGTTGTCTGTCCTCTGCGGTCATACTGATATTCTGTGTAACGTACAGTTGTTTCTTCTGCTCCGTCGATCTGATAGTCAATACTTTCCAACAGTCTGTCGTTGATATCATAGCTGTAGACCGTCTTTAAGGTCTTCTCTCCGATACTTTCTCCTGCTTCCCCTGCTTCATAAGATTCTGTCTTGATCAGGCGGTTCTTCCTGTCATAATCAAATGTCTTATAGCCGCCGTCTGCATAGGTTTCCCTGATCTTGTTTCCGTTTGTGTCATAACTGTAGGCTGTTGTGATCTGTTCTTCCCCGTCTCCAAGATCCGTGGTGCTTTCTGTCAGTCCTGCTTCATTTGTCACTTCTTTGTTGACATGTCCGTTGGCATCTTTGACACTGGTCGTGGTCTTTCCATCCGCTCCCATATCATAAGAAATGCTGTTGCTGATTGTTTCGTTTCCATTCTTTCTGCTCACACCTGTGACACGGTTCTGGTCATCATAAGTATAGGTTGTGACATTTCCGTTTCCATCGGTCACAGCACTCTCATTTCCATTGATATCATATGCAGTCTCATTGATGATCGTATCTTTTCCTGTGGTGATACTGTCTCCATCAATTACCGGCTGGCTGATCGTATGGGTTGTTTTCCCTTCCTTATTGTATAACGCCAGGGAGATCTTTCCTTCTCCATCGGTGCTGCTTCCAAGGGTAACCGCTGCGATCCATGTCTTGTCTGTCACGGTTCCATTGACTTTGGTTGTCTGTACCTGAAGATCCTTATAGGTCTTTGTTCCTGTTTTCTGACTTCATAAGTTCTATAGGCACTTGAGCACGTGCATGGCTATGATGTATATTATTATATTTATTGTTCTACAAATCATATCTTAATTCATCCATTATTTTAGAAATTCCTTTGATCCTCGAATAATTTAACACTATCCGAGGATTTTATCATCTAATATACGTATCTTCTGTCTCAGCAATCCAGTAAAAATAAATGGTAAGCCCAATCATTGAAACTGACAATACTGTTACAAAAATTATTAACCCAACATCCTTAATATAATTCCTTCTTTCTATTTTTTTCATTTGTTTAATTGGAATATATATCTTTTTATTTATCTGTAATTCATAGGCTAAATTGTAATTATTTATTTCATTTTTTTGATCTTTTAAATATCTAATCTTTTCCCCTTTTCTTATAGATTTAAGAGCTTTCTGTGAAATACTAGGATATTCATCCCATTCTCCATCTTTTCTCAATATACAAATATTATCGCCATTTTGAATCTTTATAAATTTAAGAACTTTACCATTTTGAATCTTTTTTCCACTTTGAACTTCTTGTATTGTTCCTTCTTTTTTATCACATTCTGTTTCATTTATTCTATAATTCCATGATTCTTTTGAAATTTTAACAACATAAGCTACAATAATTATTGAAAAAATAGAAAAAAATATACAGGACCCAGCGGATAAGACCGTGGACGCTCAGAGCCTCGCCTTGCTGCCAG
>ERZ833963.1372-NODE-1372-length-29280-cov-5.975398_pt1 | contig 29280 bp, 28 predicted proteins | sample MGYA00519693_ERZ833963 | MGnify/ENA primary metagenome ERZ833963 (study PRJEB31850, sample SAMEA3708748) | human gut metagenome | biome: human gut; feature: human-associated habitat; material: faeces | place: China | collected 2014 ... | reverse complement strand
GGTTTTTTCTGCAATAGTATCACTTTTTTTACTTTTATTGACAACACAATTTGTAACAGATATATATATAGATTGTCCAGAAGGAATAGACAAAAAAGTCTTAAGACAAGAGTTAGAAGAATGTGGTCTAAAGCCCGGTGTCTATAAAAAAACTATAAATAGAAAAATTATAAGAGATCATATAATGCAAGAAATAGATGAGGTAGCATATTTATCTATAAATGTTAAAGGTACAAATGTTTTTGTTACAATAACTAAGAAGGATGATGAAAATACTCAAACTGCAAAATCTAATTATTGTAATATAATTGCATCTAAAAATGGTATAATAGAAAAGGTAATTGCTAGAAGTGGAGAAGCAGTCGTATCAGTTGGCGACATTGTTAAAAAAGGGGACTTGTTAATCCAAGGGGCGAATACATCATCAATGCCAGAAGTTTGGGCTACTACTTTTTATGAGAGTGTTCAAAAAAAATCGTACATAGAAACAAAAAATAAAAAGACGGGAAAAAGCAAGGAAGCATATACACTTACTTTTTATGGTAAGGAATATAAGTTAATAAGAAATATAAAATATAAAGATTACATAATTGAAAATAAAACAAAAGAGATTAAACTTGGCAATTATACTTTCCCACTTAAAATAGTAGTTAGTACTTTTTTTGAGGTTGAAAAAGAAGAAGTAGAAGTTAATAGAGATAAATTAAAAGAATCATTAAAGCAAAAAGCATTAAAAGATTTATACTATATGATGCCTGCATCTGCGAAGATGGAGGATGTAAATTATCAACATAAAGTTAGTAAAAATATGTTAGAATATATTGTAACAGTACAAGCAAGTGAAGATATATCCAAAGTGTATTCTCTTAGTCAACAAGAAATAAATAAAATATTAGAAGAAAATAGTAAAAGCGAAGATGGAGAATCAGTGCCATCTAATCCACAAAAAAGACCAATAGATGATATAAAAAATAAATATGAGCAAAATAATAAAAAAGATGATACAAAAGATACAACTGAAAATAATTAATAAAAATATAGATTAAAATATAGTGAATTACTGTTTCTAATTAAAAAAATAGAATTTTTAGAAAAAAATGTAATCAAGGGTGATGTAATTAATGTAAGTATAAGTTATAATTATATTATAATTAGTAATAATAAATAATGTTAAAGTGGGTGAGATATATGAACATATTGAGTTTGGGGGAAAAGATAAAAAAGCTCAGAAAAGAAAAAAATATGACATTAAAGGAATTGGCAGGGGACAGAATAACAGCTGCACAAATAAGTCATATAGAAAGGGATAAATCCCATACAAGTTATGAACTTTTAGAATACTTATCTGAACGACTAGATGTCAGTATAGATTATCTATTGGAGACAAAAGAAATGCAATCTAAAAAAATTACTGACAATTTGATTTTACAAAGCGAAATATATATAAAAAGAGATGCGTTAGATGAAGCTGAAAAAGAAATACACGAAATCATTGAAATATGTGAAGAGTATGGCCTTTCTGAGAATTATGGTAAATGTAATTATTTATTAGGAGATATCTATCTAAAAAGAAAAGATGGTGCAACAGCAAACTTTTACTTTGAGAAAGCATTATTCTATTTTATAAAAAATGATGATAAAAAGAGAATATTCCAATGCTATATGAATATAGCAAATATATACTTTGATGAAGAATTCTATCAAGTATCTTTAACAAATTATTATTTTGCTAAAGATATATTAGAAGAAATTAATATAGATGATCCAGATACATACAAAGAACTATACAGCAAAATATCTAAATGTTATATGAAACTAAATGATAGTGAAAAATCACTAGAATTTATTGAAAAGATAGGTAATATAGATAATGATTATTCGCCAGAACAAGAAATAGAACTATTAGTTTTAAAAGCTAAAAAACTATTAGCTGAAGGAGAATATGTAAAATCAAAAGATTATTTTGCTAAGGCTTTAAAAATAATAGAAAAAGAAGAAAATAAAGATAAGTTAGCTCAAATATACTTAACAGTCGGAAGTATTTATGCAGAGATGGGAGATAATGAAAAATTCTTAGAGTATTCAGAGAAAGTATATGACATAAAGAAAAATGATACAGATGAATACATGATGAATAGTTTATATAACATTATCCAATCGTATATAGATGCAGACGATTTTGAAATGGCTAAGAAATATTCTAAATTGGCACTAGCAGCAGCAATAAAAAATAAAAGTAAATATGATGAATATAAAGCTTTAAAATACTATTGTGATATATATAAATACAAAGGAGAAACTGATATATCTATAGAATACCTTATAAAATGTATAGAAATAGTTTCTAAATTAGACGAAGAGAAAATCTTAGGAAACTTATATATAGAACTAGGTCAATTATACTCAGGAATATCAAAAGAAAAAGAATTAGAATGTTACCAAAAGGGTATAACTATATTTAAAGATTTAGAAATAATATAATAATAAACAAAAAAGCTAGACTCATTGAGTCTAGTTTTTGTAATTTATATAAGATACGAATATAATTCAGAATATTGAGTGAAAAATAAAAAAATATATGATAATATGATTATGAAAAATTAATCAAGAAAGGAGTATGCTAAAATAAAGGAATTTTAGCAACTAAAGCACTATGAATGAAATGTATATAATATCATTTAATTCTACACATCAAGCTATAAAATGTGATAAGCTTTTTGGTAAAAATGAAATGGATTATACAGTTTTACCTACACCAAGAGAAATCACTCAAAGTTGTGGTATGTCTATAGCATTTGCAATAGAAGATATAGATAATATAAAAGAAATTATTAATCAAAATCAAATTGAATACAAAGGAATATACAAAATATATAAGCAAGATGGAAAAAAACAAGTAGAAGAAATTAATTAAGAGGGGGAATATCATATGCCATTAAGTCTTAATATAGGAGATACTGTTGAACTAAAAAAACAACATGCTTGCGGTTGTAAAGAATTTGAAATAATTAGAGTTGGAATGGATATTAAAATAAAATGTAAAAATTGTGGAAGGCTTATCATGCTAGATAGACCAACACTAGAAAAAAGAACGAAAAAAGTAATTCCAAAAAGTGAATAAAATATTAGTATAAATATACAAAAAATGATTAAAAATAGAATTGTAAGAAAAAGTGAGTAACTACAAAAAAATCTTGATATATTTATCTAATGGTGATAAAATAGACAAGTATGAGATTTAATTCTCATTTCTCTGCTCTAAGAAGTAGAGCCGTTAAGTCCAAAGGGAGGTGAAAAAGAATGAAAAATTATGAATTAGTTTATGTTGTAAAACCAAATTCTGATGATGAAACAAAAGAAAGTGTTTTAAACAAAATAAAAGACGTTATTTCTTCAAATGGTGAAGTAGAAAAAGTTGATACATGGGGAAATAAGAAATTAGCTTACCAAATAGCTAAATTCTCAGAAGGTTTCTATGTATTAGTTAACTTTAAGTCTGGTGTTGAAGTTCCAAAAGAATTAGACAGAAACTTAAAGATAAACGAAAACGTAATAAGACATATGATCGTGGTTGCATAATTAATGCTTAGTCCAATAGATTTATAAGGAGGTCGCATTATGAACCATGTAGTTTTAATTGGAAGATTAACAAAGGATCCAGAACTAAGATATATACCTGGTACTGGAACACCTGTTGCTACATTTACTCTTGCAATTGATAGAGAATACACTAAGAAAGACGGAACAAAAGAAACAGATTTCATACCTGTAGAAGTTATAGGTAAGTCAGCTGAGTTCTGCGCAAACTATATATCAAAAGGTAGATTAGTTGCAGTTCAAGGAAATCTTAGAGTAGATAGATATCAAACTCAATCAGGAGAAAACAGAACTTTCACTAAAGTAAGTTCAAGAAGCGTACAAGCTTTAGATAGCAATAGAGGAAAATCGGAAAATCCATATGTTGAAAGTCATCAAGGGTCACAAGCAGGTTTTGAACCAAGCTTTGAGCCAACTCAAGGATTAGATCCTAATGGTTTTCAAGCTATAGATGACGATGATATACCATTTTAAGGAAAAGGAGGAATAACACAGATGATAAACAAAAAAAGACGTAAAAAGAGAAGAGTTTGTCAATTCTGCGCATCAAAAGACGCTAGAATAGATTACAAAAACACTCAAAGATTACAAAAGTACATCACTGAGAGAGGTAAAATATTACCAAGAAGAATATCAGGTACTTGTGCAAAACATCAAAGAGAATTAACAGTGGCAATAAAAAGAGCTAGAAACTTAGCACTTTTACCATACACTTTAGACTAATAAAAGTAAGCCTTCCATTGAAATATCAAGGAAGGCTTTTTTAATAACTACTTCACAAAAATAAGATACAATATTGCTGTTAAGTAGTATAATTCGACTAGAAAAAACATCATTTAAAGAACCATTTTTTAAATGATATAATAATATATGTGTTATAATATGTTTATATATTTGATAGTTGCAAATTCACAAAAACTTTATATTTATACTCAAAATTAAATTTTGCGATTATTATAAAAATAAATTGCAAAGATAAGAATGTAATTACATATTGTTTATTGAATTATTATAAATACAATAATTAATTACTAAAAATACTTATATAATTTATTTTTAAGGTTAAATAATATAAAGGAGGGTAAAGTTGTGAGGATTGATAGGAATACTGATATTACAAAAAACATGAAATTAATAGAATGGATGAAAAACGAGCTATTAATGAGTGTTAGTGAATTATTTAATGTTTTATTCAAAGGTGTAAGATCAGCGGATGAGGGACTTCAAGATATATTAGCAAATATTATAATGATAACTTATCTTTTAGCAAAAAGACTAGGAATAAGTTTTAATGAAATAGACTATAAAATAAAAGAAAAAACTTCATTAGGGATAAAAGAAGATCACAGTATAGAAAAATGGTATGGAGATTTAACCAATTTAAAAAATCATATTGAAAACAGGGAGTGATTATAAATTGAATAAAAAAATAACATTACCTCAGACGATAGTAATAACATTATTTACTATAATAATGATATTAGTTGCGGTTAATATACCAGCATTGAGTATATTAACAATTAGTGTTTCTTCATTGTTTGTGGTAATTGCTGCATTATCAGACACTAAAGGTATTTTCATATCTTTTGCTATGGTAATTTTGGGGCTAATTTTCTTTATTGACCCGGTATATATTTTTGATATTTGTCTAAATTTTGTTATACCAGGGATAATAATAGGTATAATTACTAGAAACATATTAAACTATAAGGAAGATAATAAATATAACCCTATTTTTATGGGGACTATTGCATTTATACTTGGATTAATTGCAAATTATTTAGTATCAAAATACTTATTTAATATTAATATGTTAGAAGAATTCACTTCTGTTATGAAAGCACAATTATCAACACAAATTAGTGTAATACAAGAATCTGTATCAAATCTGGCTTCAATGCCAAACATTACAGAGGAGTCAATAATACAAACAGTGTTAAATATTATGCCATTAATACTATTTTCTAGGGCTATAATATTAGCTATACTTACATATTTCTTAGCTATATTCACCTTAAAGAAAATAAGAAAAAATAATATAAAAGAAACTCTAAAAGGAATTAAGTTTTCTCGATTTTATTTACCGGGAAATGCTGTATTAACTTCGTTTGTTTTATATATACTTATAATGTTAATTGAAATATTAAATATCCCATTATATACAGATTTAATATTAGTAAACTTAGAATTAATATTCTATATATTATTCCTTATACAAGGAGTATCTGTGGCTATATTCTTCACAAAAAAATGGCTTAAAGCAGGTCATGTAATAAAATTCATATTAGGAATAATAGCTGTAAGTATAGTAGGAATTATGGGAATTTCTATATTAGGAATGGTAGATAGTATATTCGATTTTAGAAAAGTAAAAAGTTGTGAATTAATATAGGAGGATAAATATGAGGAATAAGCCAAATTTTAAAATAAATATGCCAGAAATAAATGCTTATATATTGATAATAGGGATAATGAGTATACTGCTTCTTGCTTACAATTTATACTTAGGAGGCTTATTTTTCTTTGGATTCATATATATAGTCTTTCACAACTGGAGAATCGCTAATTTTAGAAAAAAGGAATGGAATAAATATATTCAGAATTTGTCGTTAGATATGGATGAAACAACAAAAAAAGCTATAATGAATTTACCAATTCCTCTTTGTATATTAGAATTCGACGGGAATATAAATTGGTATAACAATAAGTTTTATGAAATGACAGGTTCACCAGATTTATTAGGTGAAAATATAGATAATATAATACCAAACTTAGATTTAAGAAAAGTTTTAAATGAGAATAAAGAAATGTATACTGATGTTGAATATAAAGATAGACAGTATACTGTCGTTTATAATGTTATAAAAAATGAACAAAATGACAATGCAAAATATCTAATGATGTTATATTGGATGGATAAAACTGAATATTTACAACTAAAACAACAATATGAAGATGATAAAAATGTAATTATGTTAATTCAAGTTGATGAATATGATGAAGTTTTAAAAAGTGCTCCAGAAGAAAAGAGATCTTTAATAACAGTTGAATTGGAACGTATCTTTACATCTGTTTTTGAAAATGAACTTAAAGGGGCAATCAAAAAAACATCTAAAGATAAATATGTCTTTTTCACTAGAGAAAAAGAATTAAAAAAACTACAAGAAAATAAATTCGCTATATTGGATACTATAAGAAATATAAACTGTGAGAATACTCTTCCAGTTACTATAAGTATAGGAGTTGGTAGAGAAGGTGATTCTTTATATAAAGATTTGCAACGTGCAAACGGTGCATTAGATTTAGCGTTAGGTAGAGGTGGAGACCAAGCTGTTGTTAAAACTCAAGACAAATTCGAGTTTTATGGTGGAAAGTCAAAAGCAGTAGAAAAAACTACAAAAGTTAAATCTAGATTAATAGGATATGCACTTAAAGAAGTAATCTCACAAAGTAATAATATATACATTATGGGACATAAATATCCAGATTTAGATGCGATGGGTGCAGCTGTAGGTATATTTGACATATGTAAATCTTGTGGTAAATCAGCCAATATAGTATTAGACCAAGTTAACGATTCTATAGAAGAATTCGTTAAGAGAGTAAAGAAACAGGAATATTACAAAGGTCTATTTATAACATGTGAGGAAGCCATAAAAAACTGCAACAAAGATACAGTTGTAATTGTTGTGGATACTCATAGGCCAAGCTATACAGAATGCCAAGAATTATTAAATATTGCTAAAAAGGTAATAGTAATAGACCATCATAGAAGAGGTGTGGAATTTATAAAAGATACAGTTTTATTATTCCATGAAATATATGTATCATCTACATGTGAAATGGTAACAGAACTTATTCAGTATTTAGAAGAAGATGTTAAGATAAATAAATTAACAGCAGAAGGCTTGCTTGCAGGAATTAACTTAGATACAAAATTCTTTGCATTTAAGACAGGTGTAAGAACTTTTGAAGCTGCATCATACTTGAAAAAAATCGGTGCAGATACTGTTGAAACTAAGATGTTATTTAAATCAAATGTAGAAGATTTTATTGCTAGAGCTGATATTATAAAAAATACTAAAATAATAAATAAAAGAATTTGTATAGCTTATTCTGAATCAGAAATAAGCAATATAAATGTGGTCATAGCTAAGGCAGCTGATGAACTTTTAAATATTAAAAATGTTGAAGCTTCTTTTATCCTAGGACACAAAAATGACACAGTATTTATAAGTGCGAGGTCATTAGGACAAATCAACGTTCACGTACTCATGGAAAAGCTAGGAGGCGGCGGACATATAGATATAGCTGGTGCTCAACTTAAAAATGTAACACTAAATCAAGCTTATAAAAAGGTGCATCAGATAATAGAAGAATATTTAGAGGAGGAAAATCAATGAAAGTAATATTATTAAAAGACGTTAAAGGCACAGGAAAAAAAGGTGAGGTTAAAGAAGTAAGTGATGGTTATGCAAGAAACTTCTTACTACCTAAAAAAATGGCAAAATTAGCAGATAACCAAGCTGTTAAAGAATTAAAAGAACAAAATAAATCAGCAGAAATAAAAGCTCAAAAAGAGTATGAAGAAGCTGTTGAATTAGGCGATAAAATGAAAGAAATGAATATAGAAATATATTCAAAAGCAGGAGAAGGCGGAAGATTATTCGGTTCTATAACTGCAAAAGAAATAGCTGAACAACTTAAAAAACAAAAAGGTATAACAGTAGATAAAAGAAAAGTACTTTTAAATGAACCAATAAGAGTATTAGGTTCTAGATTCGTTGAAATAAAAATTCATCAAAAAGTTGTTACAAAAATAAGAGTAGACATTAAAGAAAAATAAACCTGAACTTGAGGTGATAAATAATGGAGGATAATACAAGAATTCCTCCACATAGTGTGGAAGCAGAACAGTCCGTATTAGGATCTATATTACTAGATAAAGATGCTATGATAAGTGTTTCAGAAACATTAATACCAGAAGATTTTTATAAAGAAGCACATAGAGTAATTTATGAATGTATGCTGAAACTTTATAACAATCAATCTGAAATTGACTTAATAACATTAGCAGATGAACTAAGAGATCAGGGGTATTTAGATGATATAGGAGGAATAGCATATATAACAAGCTTATCGACGATTGTTCCTACAACATCTAATATAAAATACTATATAAATATAGTAAAAGAAAAATCTATATCTAGACAATTAATATCAGCAGCAAATGATATTATAAATTTAGGTTATGATAGCTCTACAAAAGTTGAAGACGTTTTAGAAAATGCAGAGAAAAAGATTTTTGATATATCTCAAGAGAGAACAACTAATGATTTTCAGCCGATAAATCAAGTTTTAACAGAAACTCTTTCTATGCTAGAAAAATTATATGAAGAAAAAAGCGATGTTACAGGATTAACTACGGGATTTAGAGATTTAAATAAAAAAATAAATGGTCTTCAAAGATCGGATTTGTTACTAATAGCGGCACGTCCTGCTATGGGTAAAACAGCATTTGCACTTAACTTAGTACAAAATGCAGCCTTAAAAGGTGATGCATCAGTTGCAGTATTTAGTCTCGAGATGTCGAAGGAACAGCTTGTTCAACGTATGGTAGCAGCTCAATCTAGTGTAGAATTAAAGAAAATCAAGACCGGAACACTAGCTGCCAATGATTGGCCGAGAATAACAGATGGTATGGCAGTATTATCGGGAGCGAAAATTCATATAGATGATACACCAGGTATAAAAATATCTGAATTAAGATCAAAATGTAGAAAGTTGAAAATAGAAAAGGGATTAGATTTAGTATTGATAGACTACTTACAGCTTATGGAAGGTGAAGGCCATAACGAAAGTAGACAACAAGAAATTGCTAAGATATCTAGATCGTTGAAAATATTAGCTAAAGAATTGGATTGTCCAGTTGTTGCATTATCTCAGTTATCAAGAGCCCCAGAACAAAGGGCAGATCATAGACCGATGCTTTCAGACTTGAGAGAATCAGGTTCTATAGAACAGGATGCCGATATAGTAATGTTTTTATATAGGGACGAATATTATAATCCAGATACAGAAAGAAAAAATATCGGTGAAGTTATTGTAGCTAAAAACAGACATGGAGAAACTGGAACAGTTGAACTAGTTTGGTTTGGTGAAATACAAAAATTTGCCGATAAAATGAGAGAAGAATAAAACTAAAAAAAATATATATATTTATAAAAATTGTAAATATTAAAATAAAGAAACTAAAAAATTATACACAATATCCACAGGCTTCTGTTGATAATTGTGTATAATTTTTGTTGATAAATTTTCTAATTATCAACAAATACAAATTAAATTATTTATCTTTTAAATAAAGTTGCAATAAAATCGAATGTTTGATAAACTAATAGACGTAAGTGTTCGAAAATTAATAATAATTTATATAGAGGTGAACGTATGAAAACAGTAGCAATAGTAGGCTCTCAATGGGGAGACGAAGGAAAAGGTAAAGTAATAGATTTCTTAGCTACTCAAGCAGATGTAGTAATAAGAGCTCAAGGTGGAAATAACGCTGGGCATACTATAGTTGTAGATGGGAAAAAATTCGCATTAAGATTAATACCATCTGGGATATTAAATCCAAACACTATAAATGTTATAGGAAACGGTATAGTATTTGATCCAAAAGGATTCTTTGAAGAACTTGAAATGTTACAAGAAAACGGCATAGATACAAAGAATATAAAAGTAAGTGATAGAGCTCACATAATATTCCCATACCACAAAGAACTTGATGGTTTAGCAGAAGAAGCAAGAGGCGATAACAAAATAGGAACTACTAAAAGAGGTATAGGTCCTTGCTATATGGATAAAACTGAAAGATCTGGTATAAGAATATGCGACTTAATGGATAAAGAAGTATTTGCTAAAAAATTAAAAGGTCAAGTAGATGCAAAAAATAAAATAGTTAAAGGTGTATATGATAAAGAAGCAGATATGTTCAACTACGATGAAATATATGCTGAATTCATGGAATACGCAGAAAAATTAAGACCATTTGTTGCTGATACAACTGTAATAGTTTATGATGCAATAAAAGCTGGTAAAAAAGTTTTATTTGAAGGAGCACAAGGTACTTTACTAGACTTAGATTTAGGAACATACCCATTCGTTACTTCTTCTCACCCAACATCAGGTGGATTCGCAGTTGGTGCTGGTGTAGGTCCAAACATGATAAAAGACGTTGTTGGTATAGTTAAAGCTTATACTACAAGAGTTGGTGAAGGGCCATTCGTTACTGAACAATTAAACGAAATAGGTGACCAAATAAGAATAAAAGGTCATGAATTCGGTACAGTAACAGGTAGATCAAGAAGATGTGGATGGTTCGATGCTGTTGTTGTTAAATATGCAGCTAGAACAAACGGTTTAACTAGTATAGCATTCATGTTATTAGATGTATTAACTGGATTCGAAGAAATACAAGTATGTACAGCTTACAAATGTGGAGATGAAATATTAGAAAACTTCCCAGCTTCATTAGAACAATTAGCTAAATGTGAACCTGTTTATGAAACAATGCCAGGTTGGACAGAAGATATAACTAAAGTTGAAAAATACGAAGATCTTCCAGAAAACGCTAAAAAATATATAACAAGAATAGAAGAGTTAATAGGTGTTAACGTAGACTTAGTTTCAGTTGGACCAAACAGAGCTCAAACTATAATAAGAAAAAATGTATTCGATAAATAATATCTAAATTATTTAAGCATTAATATAAAATAAAAAGGATGTATCATTAGATTAGAATCTAAATGGTACATCCTTTTTTTAATCAAATTTACTTTCCCATCTTAAATCTTTTCCAACAAATTTAACTAATGTAAATTTATCAAAAATTCTAGATGAGATTCTTTCTGTATAAGTTTCAGCTAATTTTCCAAGGGAGAAATTAGTTGATATTATAGTTTTCTTTTTATTTAAAAGTCTAGTATTTAATATCATAAATAATTCACTGACTGTAAAAGTATTAGTAAGCTCAGTACCAAGGTCGTCGATTATTAATAAATCACATTCAAATAAATTATTGTAGTTTTCTTTTGATATAGAATTATTTATATTATGGAATTTGTATTCTTCTATAATTTCAAACATTTTAAATGATGTTTGATATATAACCGTAAATCCTTTGTCTAATAATGCTTTTGCAATGCAATTTGACATAAAGGTTTTTCCTAAACCTGTATCTCCATAGAATAATAGATTTTCTTCATTATCTTTAGTGAAATTCTGCACAAACATTTCACATATTGCTGATATTTCAAGTATATTTTGTTTTGATGATATATTTAGTTCTGGTATTATATCATCTGAAAATAGAGAAAGATCTAATGTATTAAAGTTTTGTGTTTTGAAGTTTCTTGATATATTGGACATTTTATAATATTCATTTATAAGAGCTTGTTTAAAACAATTGCATTTTTCTCCGTTTTTTAAAAATCCAGTATCTTCGCATATAGGACATTCATATTGAATTTCTAAATCATGTTCAGGGATATTATGCATTTTTAAGAAGTTTTGTTTTTCTTCTTTTAACGAGTTTATATCTTCTCTACACTTAGCCAATAAATTTTCTTTATCAGGAGAAGTAGATAAAACTAATCTCATCATTTTTAGTCCAACATTAGTTATTTCATCGTCGATTTTTTCTATTTCCGGAAACTTGTTATATATTCTCTTTTTTCTTTCTTCAAATTCATATTCTGCCTTATCTCTTTTCTTTTGGTACGAAAAAAGAATTTCTCTTACTGCTGAGTCTTTCAATTAATTAATCACCTACTTTGCTTTTTTTGAATTTTGAGCTTTGAGTAATTTTGCTTCTAACTCATCTTCAGAATATTTTCTGAAGTGCTCATTAAAACTATTGTGATATCTAGTAACTACCTTTGGAGCTCTATCTTTACTATAGTTAGTATTGTTGTTGTAATTATAAGTTTTAGTTTCTTTTTTCTTTTGATTTTCTTCTTTTTCTTTTTGTTTACTAGCTTTAAATTCAGCTTCTTCTTTTTCAACATCTTCTATAGTCGTTATATCTTTAGAGTACCAATTTTCCATTATACCATTTATATAAGATATAGACGGATTTGGAGTATTTATACTCTTAGAACATGCATATGATATTAATTCTTGACTAAAATTGTATTTATCAATCCAGATATCTATAATTTCTTTTTCTGAATCTGTTGGTTGTCTATTAGAGAAACCAAGTTGATTTAATACACTACGATAAATAGAATATCTATCTTTTCTAGCTGTAAAACTATTTTTAGCATCTTCAACAGAAATTATATTTGCATCATACCAATTTCTAAGTACGCTTTCAACATAAATTAAAGGTTTAGGGTTGCCGTTTTTTTGCTCCTTACTATATTCGTATGCATATACTACTAAGTCAGGAGTTAAATTATATTCATTAATAAGCTCTAATATTTTCATATTTTCACTTGGAACTAAAGGTCTTCCTATTATCTTGTTTATAGAATTAAACATTCTGACAATGCTAGGGTTATTTCTAGCTTCTAACAGTTTATCAGTATCTGATTTGACTGGGGCAACAGTTTTATTATTATCAATATTATTCATATAAAAATCTCTTAAATTTACAAATTCAATTGAAAAATCAAAGTCATCTTCAACATCATTTTTATGTATTTTTACTAGTTTTTGTTGTTCCCAATACTTCCAAGCATTGATTACATCTGATAAGGGAACCCCTAAATTTTTAGCCAATGAAATATTATTAAAATTTGGATTGGCCTTAGGATCACATGCTTGTCGATAGCCTAAAAGATAAACTTGTACGTATAATCCATTAGCCATAGGCATAAATATATCTATGAAGATATTAGAGATTATAGTATCTCCAGAATCTTTTTTATTAACTTCTTTAAAAAACATTTCATCACCTCAGATAAATTATAACATAAGACATTATAGTTTTATCTTTGAACTAAAAAAAAAAAATATGCATGTAAAATGGGAGGGGAAATAAAATGGTTATAAACTTTAATAAGAAAAGGAGAAAGATAGCCTTAGTTATACTTATTATACTCTGTGCTATAGGGGTATTTTTTCTTATTAATCATAAGACAGAGAATGATACTATGCAAATAGTAGATGACAAACAAATAAATAATTACATAATTGATGTTGTATTTAATGATAAAGATAAGATAATTGAGTGTAATCAAAATATTACATATGTAAATAATACTGGCAAAACTTTAGACAAGTTGTATATGCATATCTATCCAAATGCTTTTTCGGATAGCGAAACATGCCCTTTTGAAAAGGAAGAAATGGAACAAGCTTACCCAAATGGTTTTAATAGGGGATACATAGACATATTAAACATTTTAAATAGTAATAAAAAATTAAAATACAATATAACAGGAGATAAAAAAGATATTTTAGAAATCCAATTAGATAAAGAGTTAAAAAAGGGTGAGAAATGTTCTATCGATATGAAATATAATGTGAAATTACCTAATTGCTTAGGTCGTTTTGGATATGGTGATGATACGATAAATATAACTAACTGGTTTCCAATAGCATGTGTTTATGATGAAAAAGGATGGAATTTAGGAAGTTACTCAGCAATAGGAGACCCATTTTATAGTGATACAAGTAATTTTACAGTTAATATTTTAGTTCCAAACAAATATGAAATTGCTAGTACAGGTTCAATAATAGAAGAAAAGAAAGATAAAGATAAAAAACTTTGTAAGTTACAAGCTAAAAAAGTAAGAGATTTTGCAATGATATTAAGTGATAAATTTATAATAAATAAAAGTGTTTATGGAAAAACTTCTATTATTACATATAGTTTAGACAAAGATTTAGCAGTTGAGGCAAATAAAATTGCAAAAGAATCAATAAAAGTATTTAGCGAGTTGTTTACAGAATATCCATACGATACATATTCAGTAGTAGCGAGTGATTTCTTTATAGGAGGAATGGAATATCCGACTTTAGTAATGATAGACAAAAATTTATATGATGAAGATAGTAAGTTCTTGCTAGAGTATGTAATTGCGCATGAAACAGCACATCAATGGTGGTATAGCATAGTTGGAAATGATGAAGTAAGTGAACCATGGCTTGATGAAGCGCTTACGGAATATTCTACTATTTTATATTTTGAAAGCAGATATGGTAAAGACGTAAGTGATAAATTGATGAAGACTATGAAAGTTCAAAGTGAAAATTATAGAGGAGAAGATATGTTTAAAGCAATTAATGAATTTGGTAGCTCATCAGAATATAGTTTAAATGTATATACAAAAGGTGCAGTAGTTTTTAATGAAATAAGAAAAGAAGTTGGAGATAAGATTTTCTTTGAAACATTACAAGAATACTGTCAGAGTTATATGTTCCAAAATGTTAATGGAGAACAATTTATGAAATTATGGAAGGATAAAGGGGTTGATATAAATAAGATAGTTGATAAATGTAGTTAAGATATATATAATGTTTAAGATATAAATAATGAGGTAATCTTTAAATAGGGTGTGGAAAAACGTCTCACACTCTATTTTTTTGGTATAATATTATGTAGAAGTTAAGATAGAGAGGAGCGGTAAGGTGTTAAAATATTGTTCAATTGGAAGTGGAAGTAGTGGGAATTGCCATGTTGTAACTTATAAAGATACGGGAATTTTAGTAGATGCAGGACTAGCAGGAAAAACAATAACATCAGGAATACAACAAGCTGATTTTGATATAGAAAAAATACGTGGAATATTTATAACTCATGAACATTCTGACCATATAAAAGGTGCAGGAATTATGTCTAGAAAATTAGACATACCTATATATGCAAATTTAAAAACATGGTGTTCAATGAAAGATAAAATCGGAAATATAAAAGAAGAAAATATGGTGGTTTTTGATAATGATAAAACTTATGTTTTAGGAGATTTAAAGATAAGACCTTTTTCAATACCACATGACTCGGAAGATGCAGTGGGATATAATATCTATTCAGAAAAAGAAAAAATGTCTATAGCAACTGATATAGGATATATAACTGAAAATATAAGAAAAAATGTAAAAGGTTCAAAATTAGTAGTGTTAGAATCAAATTATGATCCTAATATGATTATGATGGGAAGTTATTCATACGCACTTAAAAAGAGGGTAATGTCTGAAGGCGGTCATTTATCAAATGAAGAAGCTGCAAGTTTTTGCACAGAGCTAGTAGAGGGAGGAACGGAATCAATACTATTAGCACATTTAAGCAAAGAAAATAATTTTCCTGAGTTAGCATATGCAACATCAAAAAATGTTTTAACTAAAAATAACATGATAATAGGAAAAGATTTAATATTAGATGTATTATCAAGAGATAAAGTTTCAAAGGTTTATGAACTATAGAAATATGAATAGACAAATTTAATTAAGGGGGAAATATATATGTTATATTTTGAAAATGATTATTCAGAAGGGGCACATGATAAAGTTTTAGAAGCATTAATAAAAACTAATTATGAGAAACTTTCTGGATATGGAAGTGATGAATATTGTGAAAAAGCAAAAGAAAAAATTAAAAAAGCTTGTGGATGCGAAAATGCAGAAGTTTATTTTTTAGTTGGTGGAACACAAACAAATCAAATAATTATAGATACAACATTAAAACCATATGAAGGAGTTGTATCGGCGCAAACTGGACATGTCAGCGTGCATGAAGCAGGAGCTATAGAATATACAGGACATAAAGTTTTAACAGTTCCACAACATAATGGAAAAATAGATGCAACAGAGCTAAAAGATTTTTTAGAAACATTTTTTAATGATGGAAACCATGAACATATGGTATTTCCGGGAATGGTTTATATATCACATCCAACAGAATATGGAACATTATATACAAAAGATGAATTAGAAAAAATATCTACGATTTGTAGAGAATTTGAATTACCATTATTTTTAGATGGTGCTAGATTAGGCTATGGAGTAATGGCAAAGGAAACTGATGTAGATATCAAAACCATAGCAAAATACTGTGATATTTTTTATATAGGTGGAACAAAAATTGGAGCATTATGTGGAGAAGCAGTAGTATTTACTAAAAATAATATGCCGAAACACTTTACAACAATGGTAAAACAACATGGTGCTTTACTTGCAAAAGGAAGATTATTAGGTGTTCAATTTGATGCATTATTTACAGATAATCTTTATTTTGATATAGCAAAAAATGCAATATATATGGCAGAACTATTAAAAAAAGGACTAGCTGATAAAGGATATAAGTTTTACTTAGATTCACCTACAAACCAGCAATTTATCATATTAGAAAATAGTAAAATGAATGAACTATCAAAATACGTTAGATTTAGTTTTTGGGAAAAATACAATGATTCACATACAGTAGTCAGATTTGCAACAAGCTGGGCTACAAAAAGAGAAGATGTTGAATCATTAATTGCATTATTATAAATAAAATATTAAAAAAATCGTCCGCCACTATATTTGGCGGATTTTTTAATGCTAAATTTATACATTAGAGGTTTAAAATTATAAAAATAGTTAGTAAAATAAATATTTATCCACTGTTTTCTAATTATCAACTGTGGATATGTGGATAAGTATGTGAATTTTTGTTTATTTCTAACTATTGCAATAAATCTTGTATTTTAAAATATATACAAAAGCAAATTGGTATAATATAATCAAATAGGATTATTTAAATGTAGAATAAAGCATTTTAACATTTAATAAAAAAGGAACGATAATATATAAAGGAGGAAATGCTACTTATATAAAGTAGTATAGATTATATGAGAATAAATATAGTATGCGTCGGAAAAATTAAAGAAAAATATTTGAAATTAGGTATAGATGAATTCAAAAAAAGATTATCTAAATATTGCAAATTAGAAATAATAGAGCTAGAGGATGAAAAAGCTCCAGAAAATCTAAGTGATAAAGAAATGTTAATTATAAAAGAAAAAGAAGGGAAGAAAATTCTATCTAAGATAAAAGATAATAGCTATGTTATAGCTCTTGCAATAGATGGAAAAAATTTATCATCAGAAGAACTTGCACAGACTATAAATAAATTAGGTGTAAGGGGTGTAAGTAACATAACTTTCGTAATTGGTGGTTCGTTAGGTCTTTCAGATGAAGTTTTATCAAGAGCAGATTATAAGTTATCTTTCTCAAAAATGACATTCCCACATCAATTAATGAGATTAATTTTATTAGAGCAAGTCTATAGAGCTTATAGAATAAATAATGGAGAACCGTATCATAAGTAACAGATAGTGTTAAAAAGTAGGTAAAAAGCTAAGTGTTTGAACTTAGCTTTTGGTTTATTTATAAATTAATATTTATTTTTGTCCTTTAATTTTAGACATTCTATTAATTACCCAAGGCCTAGACATTTCTTCTTTAGTAAATGGATAAGGTGAATTTTTATCAGCAAGTATTTTATAGCCAAGTAGACCAACTATTACTACTCCTACAAACAGAAATACTCCAATTGCTAATATCCAATCAAGTCCAGAGATTAGATTATGAGTTACACCATAATATATAAAGTAAATGCCAATAGGAATATGACCTAAAAATACTGCTAAATTACCTAGTGCATATATAGATTTTAACATCATACTTAGTTTACCATGAGCAGTTATTTGTAATAAACCGATTATTACTCCACCTAATCCAAACCAAATTTGGTTTGGGAAGAATACAGGTAACAGATAGAAGATATAAGTTGTAGCAACATTTCCAATCATTACAGCATTAGCATTTTGAGGATAACGGTCAGGATATTCACTATGGCATTGTTCTACGTTCATTAAATATGGAACTCCACCGGGATATCCAAATTCCTCAAATTGATGTACTGTCATTGCAATAAAGTTTAATAGAAGTAAACGTTGGACTATGTTGATATCACTCCAATAAAATGGTAATGTTATAGCGGTTATAATTCCAATAAATAAACCTATTTTATACCAGTTATGTCTAAAAAAATTCATTTTAATACCTCCATATTTTATTTAACCGACACGTGTTGATTATCTAACAACTTGAGTATAATAAAGTTATATTTTAAAGGCAACCAACAAAAACTTTAAAAATGTTGGTTAGGAGGTAGTAATGAAAAAATATTAAATTAATATGTTACGAGGTATATCTTTAATAATTTTTATTACAATTTGTTCAAATTATTTTTCACTTTCTTTAAAGTCAGATTTTACCCATTCTACAATAACACTAGTTATCATTCCAGTAACTGCTGCAATTGCATAATTTTGAGGAATAGATAATTGATCTGTAATTTTCTTATCTAACCAAATTTGCTTTAACACTTCATTTAATTTATTTGAAAAAGCAGGATCTCCTTTGTCACTCATCAATAATGTCATTAATTTTCCATTCTCTTTTAAGTAAGATATAACAAATTCTACATGTGTCAAAAAGTATTCTGTTGAAAAACTTTTTTCTATAATTACTTCTTCAGGGACAGGGATCTCAATATCTTTTAAACCATTTAAAAATTGATCCTCTATTTTTTCTAGTAAATCATATTTATCCATGTAGTGTGCATAAAATGTACTTCTATTTATTTTTGCTCTATCTATAATTTTTTTACATTTAATTTTGAGAATCCTTCTTCTTCCATAATTTCAATAAATGCTTTTCTTATTGCTATATTAGTTTTAGTAACTCTAATATCAGTAATTTTATTCATAGTATCACCATTTCTTAGTATTATTTTTTAAGAATAATATATTACTCTTAAAGAAGAAAAACAACAAGAGTTTTGAAATAAATATATGATGCATATCATAATTAAAATATATAAATAAATTATTATTAAAAATTTAGTACATTCTGGGAAAAATAAATATTAAATATTTTTATTTTTTTTACAAGAAATTACAAATTTTTACATAATATGTATGATATAGTGTTAATGGCGAAAAATTGTATATATTTATAGAAAGGGGAAAAAATGAGCTTTTTATGCGGATATAGAATATTCAATGGAACAATGGATGAAGCTATAAATAAGATAATAGCTACAAGGGAGAAGGTCCATGTAATTTCAGGTAATCCAGAGGTATTATATAATGGTTTTTATAATGAACTTATATATGATAATTTTACATCTCAAAATTCAGTTATAATTCCAGATGGAATAGGAGTAATTAAACCTTTAAGATTAAAGGGACATAATATACAAAAAATCGCCGGAATAGATTTATTTATGGAATTACTGAATAAATTGGATAAGGATGACAGTGTATATTTTTTAGGTGCAAGTGATGATGTTTTAAATATTTTTATAAAAAATATACGAGAGAGATATAAAAATATTAACATTGCGGGGTATCATCATGGATACATCGATATAGACAACTGTAATCATATTATTAATGATATAAAATCAAAACAGCCTACAATTATATTCGTTGCAATGGGGGCACCAAAACAGGAAATATTTATAACAAAATATATGAATGAACTACCATGCAAAATTTTTATGGGTGTAGGAGGGAGTTTTGATGTAATATCAGAAACTACAAAAAGAGCACCATCTTGGATAATAAATATTAACTTAGAATGGTTATATAGAATATTAAAGGAGCCAATAAGAATAAAAAGATTCACAAAAAGTATTAAATTTGTTCTTATGTGTATGAAGGATATCTATATCTCAGAAGTAAAAGGTTTATATTTAAGTAAAAATATTTAAAGGAGTAAAGTTATAAATGTTAGAGGTTTTATTTGTATTAGTAGGGATAATGTCTGTATACTGCTTTGTTATAGAGACATATTCAGTATTCCTTTCAATATTCGGGTATAAAAAATTAGAAAAATATTATACAGAATTTGATCCAGAAGCGAAGTTTCTAATTTTAGTAGCAGCACATAACGAAGAAGATGTTATAGAAAGTACTTTGGAAAATCTTGAGAAAATAGATTATCCGAAAGAATTATTTGATTTATATGTAGTTAATGATAACTCGACAGATAGTACGGGAGAGCTATGTGATAAACGAGGAGCTATGCATATAGATACAATAGAAAAGAAATTCCAAAGAGAGGGAGTAGGAAAATCAGCAGGACTTCAGTATGCATTAAGAGCATTGGGATTTGAAAAATTAAAGGACAAATATGATATGTTATTAATTTTAGATGCAGATAACCATGTAGATAGTAATATTTTAAAGGAGATAAACTCTCAATGGTTATATGAAGGAAAGCCAGAGGCAATACAGACTTATTTAGATAGTAAAAATGCACAATCAATAATATCTGTAGGTTATGCTATATCTTATAATATAATGAATAGATTTTTCCAATTATCTAAAAAAAGATTAGGTTTAAATAATGCTATAGGTGGAACTGGATTTGCTGTTAGAATGGATTGGTTAATAAATACAGGTGGATTTTGTTATAAATCATTAGTTGAGGATTTAGAAATGTCTATAGAGATATTTAAATCTGGAGGAAGGGTTTCATGGAATCACTTCACAAGAATTTATGATGAAAAGCCAGATACATTAAAAGTAAGTATAAAACAGAGGATTCGCTGGTGCCAAGGTCACTGGTATGTTGCCTTTAATAATTTTGGGAGTTTATTAAAGGGATTTGTAAAATCTAAGTTTGACTTTAGATACATTGATCAATTGATATATTTATTTGGAATGGGGAAAGCGGTACAAATAAGTATATTATTAATTGCAGTAGTATTTAGTTTAGTACTGGAAATAGGACTTGTATTAGGATATTCATGGGCAGCATTAGGCTCATTAGGTATGTTTATTCTAAAATGTATAATGCCGACAAATATATTAAGATTTATATTATCGTTTTATTCATATATAGGACTACCTGTATATGCTAACTATATAGATGGATCAACAAAAATTAATCCAATAAAAATAGTTTGTGGAGTGTTTGTAGTAGGGATAACATACATATATACACAAATTATAGGGCTTATAAAATGGAGAAATCAAAGTACATGGGTAAAAACCCCTCATAAACATAAAAAGAAAAATATTGCATAAAGAAAATATAATACAAAATATAAAAAGGGAGATGTCTACAATTTAATTGAGAATAAATTGTGAAAAGACAGAAAAGGGAAATAAGTTTATGATAAGAGTAATGACCATATTTGGGACAAGACCAGAGGCTATTAAAATGGCTCCATTGGTTAAGGAATTAGATAGTAGGGAAAATATAGAAAGTATAGTTTGTGTAACAGCACAACATCGTCAAATGTTAGATCAGGTATTAGATACATTTGATATAAAACCACAATATGACCTAAATATTATGAAACAAGGTCAAACATTAACAGAAATAACAACAAGAGCTATGCAAAAGTTAGATGAAGTAATAAAAGAAGTTAAACCAGATATAGTTTTAGTTCATGGGGATACAACAACGACTTTATCAGGAAGTTTAACTGCTTTTTACAATCAAGTTTCTGTGGGACATGTGGAAGCTGGACTAAGAACATATGACAAATATTCACCATTTCCAGAGGAAGTGAATAGACAGGCGACTGGAATTATAGCTGATATGCATTTTTCACCAACTGAAGTATCTAAGAATAATTTATTAAAAGAAAATAAAACTGCAAAAGATATATATGTAACAGGTAATACAGCTATAGATGCATTAAAAACTACAGTAAGAGAAGATTATACACATCCTGTATTAGAAAAAATAGGACAAGATAAAATGATTCTTTTAACAGCTCATAGAAGAGAAAACTTAGGAGAACCTATGAGAAATATGTTTAAAGCTATCAAAAGAATCATAGAAGAGTTTGATGGAATTCAAGTAGTTTATCCAGTACACTTAAATCCAATAGTAAGAGGAATCGCTAATGAAGTATTAGGAGAAAATGAAAAAGTACACTTAATAGAACCGTTAGAAGTTTTAGATTTCCACAATTTCTTAAATAAATCACACATAATAATGACTGATAGTGGAGGAATACAAGAAGAGGCTCCATCTTTAGGAAAACCGGTTTTAGTACTTAGAGATACAACAGAAAGACCAGAAGGAGTTCAAGCAGGAACTCTTAAATTAGCAGGAACAGAAGAAGAAACTATATATCAATTAACCAAACAACTTTTAGAAGATGAGGTTGAATATAGCAGGATGTCTAAATCTAGCAATCCATATGGAGATGGACATGCAAGTAAGTAGATTGTAGATGCTATAATAGATAAGTTCGAAAACAAAGCAAACATGTTTAATTAAAAAGATATATAAAGAAGTTTTTAGGGGGGATTATAATAGTTAATATATTTGAAAGATGCCTAGCTTTAATAATGTTAATAATATTATCACCATTATTATTATTAATAGCTATAATAGTAAGACTAGATTCTAAAGGTGAAATATTATTTAAGCAAAAAAGAATAGGAAAAAACAGCAAAATATTTTATATATATAAGTTTAGAACTATGTCTGATAATTCCCATAGAAGCGTACCTAGTAATGAATTAATAAGCGAGAATATAACTAAAATAGGAAAATACCTAAGAAAAACTAGTTTAGATGAGTTGCCACAACTTATTAATATCATAAAAGGAGAAATGTCTTTTATAGGATATAGACCTGTAATACCTGAGGAGACAAATCTAATATCATTAAGGAAAAAATATAAAATAGATGAAAATTTACCAGGGCTTACAGGGTGGGCTCAAATAAATGGTAGAGATAGTATTGATACATATGAAAAAATAGAATTTGAAAGGTATTATTATCAAAATAAAAACACACTATTTAATATAAAAATAATTTTAATGACTATTTGCAAAGTAATAACTAGGGAATGTGTATATGACTAAAAACTTAAGAGATGTCACAGCGAATGTGGCATCTCTTTTTATATGCATATAAAAAGGACTATTGCAAACAAATTTGATTTGTTTCAACAATAGCCCTATATATAAAAATTATTATTTTTTAAATATTCCAAATGGTTTACCAACTGGTAAGAATACTCTTCCGAAGTGAGTATTTAATACTGCAGCACCACATCCATAGAATGAAACTATAGCTATAGCTAATTCAGAGTAAGCAGCTAACATATGAGTTGCATGCTCCATTATTCCGAATGAAGTTAATGTTAATCCTATGAATAAGAAGTCTATAAGAACAAATATAGTGAATAATACTTTATGAGTTTCCATAGCTCCTATAGTCATGAATATAGTGAATATTAGGTATCCTAAGTAAGCGAATCCTAATTGTTTTGTATCACAAGCAGCAGCTAATTTTTCTCCGAACACACCGTTTTGCATTAACCAAGTGAATCCTACTGCATACCAGAAGAATGCATAAGCACCGAATGCAGTTGCACCGAATGTATTGTTGTGTTTGAAATCATTTATTGATGCCATTAATTGAGCACTTGCTCCTAAGAATATAGCCCATGGGAAAACTAGAGATACACCATTAGTTAATCCAAGTTTTTGAGATGAAGCTACTAATGTTATTATTGCTAATCCGAAAAGTCCTAATGCTGAAGGATCAGCAGTTACAACTTTAACTTTTGTTTCGTTATTCATCGTGAAACCTCCTATAAAAATATATTAATTAATGTACTTTGTATACACATACCTATATATAATACCAAAAAAATTGATTTAGGTATACAAAAAATATAAAATAGTTAATAATTGGAGCATATATTTTTTTAATAAATATATAAAAATACCCCTTATGATTTTTAAATTAATAAATCATAAGGGGATAGTATTTAAAGTGATTTAATTATTTCTTCTAATTTCTCAGATAGAGTTCTTGCACGCTCAAAATCAGTATCTTTTAATGCATAAGCAATTTGCATTTCAAGAGATTTTTTCTTTTCTTCAATTTGTAGATAGTCTTTGTCAAAGTGATTAGCATAAATCATTTTTCTAAATTTACGCATGCTTACTTTTCTTACTGTTTTATCTTCAATAAGAAGAACATAATCTGCACAGTTAACTATGAAATGGTAATCATGAGAAACCATTAATATAGCACCTTTATAATTTTGGATAGCTTTTTCTAAAGCCATTTGCGAATAAATATCTAAGTGGCTTGTAGGTTCATCCATTAGTAACATATTTGCTTTACTAGCAGAAACTTTAGCTAGTTGAAGGATATTTTTTTCTCCACCAGATAAAGAATCTATTTTTTGTGTAAGAATATCTGAATCAAATCCATATCTTCCAAGATATCTTCTTATTTCACCATAAGTTTCAAAACCAACATCATAGAATTCTTGAAGTATTGTGTTAGATTCGTTTACTACTTCACTTTGCATTTGAGATAAATATGCTAATTTAATATTTTCATCTATTTTAATAGATTCATTATTATTTTTGAATATTTGCCTTAATAAAGTAGTTTTTCCAACGCCGTTTGTACCAACTATAGCTACTTTATCAGTAGATTTTATTTCAAAGTTAACATTTTCTAAAAGTGTTTCATCAAATGAAATACCAAAATCAGATGTTTTTAAGGCTATAGTTTCTTCAATTTCATTATTAGTTTCTAAGTTAATGTAAGGTTGTTTTATATCTACAAATGGATGTTTGATTCTATTTGCTTCTAATCTTTCTTGAATTTTAACTCTAGCTTTTAATGCTCTACCTCTAGAAGCATCTGCATTATAAGTTGCTTTTTCTCTTAATACTTCGATTAATGCTTCATTTCTAGCGATTTCTTCTTCATCAGCCATTGCCATCTCTTGTAATTCAATTTTAGTTTGAAGAAGAGAGAAGTTATAGTCAATATATCTTCCATCAAATTCTTGAAGTTCAGTATTTTCAAGATGAATAATTTTATTGAAGCAATGGTTTAATAAATATCTATTATGTGTAATTACTAAGATAGTTTTTTTATGAGAATTAATTAAGTTTTTTAATGCATTAAGATTTTCAAAGTCTAAGAATACATCAGGTTCATCCATAATCATTAAATCTGGGTTATTAAGCATTTCTTTTATTACTTGGATAAGTTTAAATTCTCCACCACTAAGTTCAGAAATCATTCTATCTCTGTGATTACCGAAGTCAGCTATATTTAATTTCTTGTTGATATTATTTTCATAATTATCACCATCGATTGCATCAAATGCATCTAAAGCTTCTTGATATTTTTCTAATACAGTTTCTATATCGTCAGTAGTTCCCATCTCAGCACAAAGAGTAGCTATTTCATTTTCAAGTTTTATAAATTCTTCTGCAATATACTCAAAAACAGTTATATCATTTGCTTTGTCTCTTTGAGTGAATTGGCTTACGTATCCGATTTTTAAGTTTGGCTCCATTTCTAACTTACCATCAAATAAGTATTTTTCTGGATCCATGATTATATCTATAAGTGTACTTTTTCCACTACCACTTGCACCTATAAAAGCACAATGTTGACCTTCTTCTAATGTAAATGAAACATTATTATATAAGTCCCTTTGTGGGAATGAGTACGATAATTTTTCAAATTTTATCATATAATTACCTCTCTTTATTATTTAAAAAAATCGCCATATTTTAACGGTCTTTTGGCGAATTTACTTTTGATAGAATAACATTTTTTATAACTAATTTCAATTATTTAAAATTGGATTTTTAGTAGAGTGAGTAGTTTATATTTATTGACATATATAATGATATTGTAAATTAATATTGTAAATATTAGAATTAATGATAAGATACAAAATATATAGATCGTACAAAGACAAATTAAGGAGGAAATTAAGTTGAAATATAATGTTGATGTAGAAGCGACCAATTCGTATTTAGATACATATAATGAACATTGTCAGTGTATGTATTGCAAAAATTATTTAAAAACTTTTGAAAAAGAATATCCAAAAGCAACAAAGGTATTAGCTGAGCTAGGTATTAATGTAGATTATCCATTAGAAATAATAGATTTTTGTTGGAATGAAAAAGGAGATAAGCGTATTTACGAAAGTTACTACTCAGTTAAAGGCGAATTATTTGAAGATAAGACTGTATTATATGATGAAGATGCAGTTATAACATTATATAGACATGATACTGATGCACATATTTATGTTAATACAGGTATGTCAAAACCATACTTTATTGCACAAGTAACAAATATTGAATTACCATGGGTATTAGAAGAACAACCATTTGATTAAAAAATTATTGATATGTTTTAAGATAATAAATAAGGGCTTAAAAAGCCCTTTTCTATTATAATTATTAATTTTAATTATTGTATAAATTTGATTCTATACAATAGTAACATTTTTTATTTTGAACTTAAACTATCTCGATACTGTTTTGGAGACATACCTGTTTCCTTTTTAAATAATGTATAAAAATAAGATGTATTATTAAGTCCAATCAAATCTCCTATTTCGGCTATGGACAAGTCCGTAGTTTTTAATAATTCAAGAGAAGTATCAATTCGTTTTTTATTAATAAATGTAATAATATTAAACCCAGTTTCTTTTTTAAATAATCTTGTAAGGTGATCAGGAGATAAACCTATTTCATTGGCAACTTTCTTAACAGAGAGGTTTGATGATAGGTTCAAATTTATAAAAGTAAAAGTAGCTTTTACAGTAGGAGAAAATTGGGATAGTGAATGTTTTTTTGTCAATAAACAATAAGAACGGACCATTTCTTGAGGGAAATTATTTAATGTTTCAAAAGATGGTGCATGTTCTATTTTTTTTGCCCATTTTCTTGATAACTCATCTAAATATATAGGAGGAACACCGCCCATATGTGAGGCTTTACGGAATAAAGTATTACCACTTAATAATAAATTTTTTGTATCTCTTATTGAATCAGATGCGTTATTAATATCACTTAGGCTTGAACTATATTTTTCAAGATGGGCTTGTGCACGATTTAAATCCCCTTTTGTAATATAAGATAAAAGTTTCCCTTCTGATATGTATCTTTCCTCAAGTATTTTATACATAGAAGTTCGATTCATCTCTTCTGTAAAAATATCATAGCTTGAATCTTGTTTAGACAAAATACTTAAGTCTAAATTATTTATTTTGGGTGGAATAGAACTTTTAGTAATATATTCATTAATAGTATATAAAATTTCAAATATCTCAGCAGAATCTATAGAAGGAACTGACTGATAATATAGTTTTAGTTTTGCAGCATAATCTAAGCTGAGTTGTAAATTGCTTATAATTTCATAAACTAAATTACCTGTAATAGGATTTTCTAAAAATGGACCAATCATAAGATGTTCATCACGATTTTCTGAGATGCATAGTGTGTAATACTGAGTATTAAATGGTGTAGTTATATTTGTAATTACCGAACTTCCGCATTGATTAAGGTAAATTTTTAAACATTTTGTAAGATGATAATTTATCATTGATGAAAAATCAGAATATCCTTCTGTACGAAGTGATTCTAATGTTGATTTTTTTAATTTACGTACTTTCACAGGAATACATTTTGATAATAATTTTATTGTAAAATCTAAAATATCTGTTTGCATAAAACAATCTCCTTTATAGTTATATAATATATAATAAAAAATTTTGAAAAAACGTATATGTGAATATTATAATCGTATTTGAGCATTATGAAAACATTTTTTTGTGATACAATTAACATATCGTTATAAAAAATAACAAATTCAAAACATGTGTTAAATATATTGCAGTAAGTACTTGCAATATAAAAATATGTATTATAACTTCAATGAAATTAGAATATGTATTTTGTTTTGAGATAAAAATAAGGGGGAAATATATATGAGACAAATATATAATTTTAATACTAAATGGGGATTTTCTAAAGAAGCTGTAGAAGCACCAACTACAATGCCTGAAAGATGGAATTGGGTTAACCTACCTCATACTTGGAACAATATAGATGGACAAGATGGTGGAAATGACCTTTATAGAGGAACTGCTTTCTATGCGAAAGAACTTGAAAAAATGGATTTACCAAAGGCTGATAGATATTTCTTAGAAATACAAGGAGCAAATTCTTCAGCAATATTATATGTAAATGGTAAAAAATTAGCTAACCATGATGGAGGTTATTCAACTTGGAGAGTTGATATAACAGATGTATTAGAAGATAAAAATTTATTTGTGTTCGAATTAGATAACTCTGCAAATGATAGAGTATATCCACAAAATGCAGACTTTACATTCTACGGTGGACTTTATCGTAATGTAAATATAATAGCAGTAAATGAATCACACTTTGATTTAGAATACTATGGGGCACCTGGTATAAAAGTAACTCCAGAAGTAGTAGGCGAAAATGCTAAAGTTGAAGTTGAAGTATTCGTTAAAAATGTAAAAGAAAATCAAAAATTAATATATACATTAAAAGATGCAGAAGGAAATGTTGTTGTAGAGCAAGAAACACTTGCTTCACAAACTGTAGCATCTTTAGAAATAGAAAACGTACATTTATGGCATGGTAGAAAAGATCCATATCTTTATACTGCAGAAGTTTATTTAAAATCAGAAGATGAAGTTTTAGACAATGTAAGCACAAGATTTGGGTGCCGTACTTTTGAAATACATCCAGAAAACGGATTTATATTAAATGGAGAAGAATATCCACTAAGAGGTGTATCTCGTCACCAAGATAGATGGGGAGTAGGTAATGCATTACTTAA
>ERZ833963.1355-NODE-1355-length-29520-cov-8.196979_pt1 | contig 29520 bp, 27 predicted proteins | sample MGYA00519693_ERZ833963 | MGnify/ENA primary metagenome ERZ833963 (study PRJEB31850, sample SAMEA3708748) | human gut metagenome | biome: human gut; feature: human-associated habitat; material: faeces | place: China | collected 2014 ... | reverse complement strand
TTTGTGGATGCTCAGTACTGAAATTTCACTTAGCGATTTATCGCTTAGTGAAAGGCCAAGCTTGGAGATGATTCCCGATTTTGGAATTAGCTTCAAGTTGTGCCCAGTACGTTCCAGCGTCCACAAAGCCGAACGGACGACGGCAGCATAAAACTGACCAAAATTCAGAAAAACCAAGCTTTAAGGATTGGTGACATAAAAATGAGCAAAAAAAAGAAAATTCAAAAAACGTTAGTCGAAAAAATTCTCGATAAGGAAAAAGTAACTTATGAACCTATGACTTTTGAAACAGAAGCTGATGGTGATACCCAAGAATTAGTTACTGACAAAAATTCTCGTGATGGCTACAAAATTTATAAAACGCTTGTATTGACTGGTAATAAGACTGGTCCTTTAGTTGGTATGTTGCCTTTAGATAAACATTTGAGCTACAAGAAACTAGCCAAAATCTCCGGTAATAAAAAGGTCGGTATGGTTCCATTAAAAGATCTAGTCAAAACTAGTGGCTTTGAACATGGTGCTAATAGTCCAGTTGGAATCCATTCACTACACAATTATCCAATTTACTTTTCAAAAGAAGCTGATGAGGCTGAAAAGATTATCGTTTCAGCGGGTAAAATCGGACAATCTTTATTGATTGAACCACATGAATTAGCTAAAGTTGTTAATGCATCGTTTGGTGACTTTGCAGTTGATAATCCAGAGTAAAAAAGAATCCCAATGAATTTAATCATTGAGACTCCTATTTCTTTTATTATGCAGCTTTATTCTTTAAATTATTGATAGCTTGTTCAATGGTTGTACCGTTACCAAAGTTATTACTGTCTTTAATATCAACTGCTGTGAATAATTGATCTTTAAGATCTAACATGATTCTATACTTCATAATTATTCACACCTCCTTTATGTTCCGTGTATCTAAGAGGTAGCGATTAGATATATACTATTAGATATATCAGCTAAAGTCAACCAAAATGTATTTAGCTTGACAATATCACAGTTATGAATAAAAATTAAATCACAAATAAAAAAGGAGAATTCGATGAACAACATTTGGAAATACGTTTTGGGCTTCTTTATTGCCCTTCTATTATTCTCAATCTTTATCCATGTCATACTTCCTTTGGTCGTGATCTTAGCAATCATCGGTGGTATCTATTATCTATACAAGAGACACCAAAAGAACAAGTACACCCCTGAGGGTCGTAAAAAAGTAAATTAAATGACAAAACCACTGACAATATTCGTCAGTGGTTTTTATTTGCTCGGCTTATCGATATCAGCTGTTGCAGAAATCAATAAAAGAACTCCCCCAGCTACAGCCGCAGAAATTAAATTGCTTTTGCTGAACCAATTAAATATGAATCCTAAAACTGCCACAACTAATAATAAAACCCCAAGCCAACGGTCCATCTTCATCAATAAATTCATCTCATACAACCTTTCATTATTAATTTCACCAAAAAAATATTAGAATAAAGAGTAAAGCTTTTTTAATTATTATACATTATCTCGGAGGGTAAAAATGGACAAAGCACAAAGACTCAGTATTTTAGATGATTTAATCAAATTGCAAACTGTAAATGGTGATGAGGAAAAAGTAGCCAACTATCTAAAAGAACTTTTAGACAAACATGGTATTGAAACTGAATTGAACAAATATGACGACAATCGTTTCAATTTGATTGCTAACATCAAAAAAGGCGACGGCCCAATCCTAGGTTTGACCGGTCACGCTGACGTTGTTTCAACTGTAAACGATGATGAATGGAATTATGGTCCATTTAATCCCAAACATATCGATGGCAAAATTTTCGGTCGTGGTTCATCTGATATGAAAGGTGGACTAGCCGGTATGGCCATAACCATGATCGAATTAAATGAAGATCCTGATTTTACTGGCAATCTACGTTTCCTAGTCACAGTTGGTGAAGAAATCGGTGAACTAGGCGCTACTAAATTAGCTAAGGAAGGTTACGTCAATGATGTTAAAGCTATCGTTGTCGGTGAGCCAAGTAATTCTACTTCTCGTTTAGCTATGGAGCAATTGATTCATGCTGGTTTGATCGAACTTAATGGTCAAAAACCAGAAACACGTATGGCAGCTTTTTGTGCCCACAAAGGTTCAGTAACTTACAAAGTGATTTCTCGCGGTCGTGCAGCTCATAGCTCAATGCCAGAAATGGGAATCAACGCTTTAGACAACTTAGTTACTTACTTCAATAAACAAAAAGAATACTTCACAGATTTAGTTAAATTTGAAGACGATGTTTTAGGTTCCACAAAGCCTTCAGTTACGGTTATGAACGGTGGTAATCAAGAAAATACCATCCCTGACTATGCTGAATTGACTGCTAAAATTAGAACAATCCCTGAATACACAAATGATAAAGTGATTGCTGATATCAAAGACTTGATTGACAAATTAAATCAAGCTGACCCAAGAATGAAATTGGAACTCAAAGTTTTGAGCAGTAACTTGCCTGTCAAAACAGAACTCGATTCCGACTTTATTAAATTAGTTAAAGCCAGTTACAAAGATGTTCTCGGTGTAAACATTGTAGCTGTCGGTGCCCCTGGTGGTACAGATGCTTCACAATTTGTTGAAGCTAATCCTGATTTGGACGTTGTAGTCGCTGGCCCTGGTAATGAAAGTGCTCATCAAGTTAACGAATTTGTCTTCGAAGACGACTACTTGAAGTACATTGATATTTATAAGACTATGGCTCGTCGTTTTTTTGCATAAAGTGTAATGGTTAAAGTAGAATAAGTAAAATAAGTAAAAAAAATTTAGAAAAAGCATCATCCAATTTCTGATTGCTGGATGATGCTTTTTTCTATCCCTTAATAGAAGATTCAAGATAATCTAATTAATTTCATATAATCAGTATTAAATTTCTCATCCAAATCTTTCTTTTTAGGGTGTATTATATTCCCTAATAAAATAATTGATGGGGTGAAAGTATGATTATAAGAGAAGCCATTTTAGACGATGCACCTGCTATACAAAAAATAAATATCAGTAGTTTGGATTATCATTTTCCATTGGACAAAACAATTCAACAACTTAAAAAGATTTTATCCTTACCCAATTCAAAAATATTTGTGGCTGTTTCTAATACTGAAGTACTCGGCTACATTCAAATGAGTGATTACGAGAACACATATCATGAAAGCCTTAAGAACATTATCACTCTTGCAGTTGATGGAGATCACCAAGATGAAGGCATTGGTTCAAAATTGATTGAACATGCTGAAAAGTGGGCCAAAGAAGATGGCAGTATGGGAATTAGACTGGTCTCTGGATTTGAGCGTGATTCAGGTCATAAATTTTATGAAAAACACGGTTATGAAATCCGAAAAAAGGAAATCAATTATATTAAATGGTGGAATAAATAAGAATAAGAGCAACTTACCCTTTTTTCAAAATCGGACAAGCTACTCTTTTTTTTTTATATCATTAACTAACGTATGATGTATCGACCTAATAAAATCAACAAAATTGTAATTATCAAATACAGCATTCCGAAATGAAATGCAATTGGAATCGATATTATTACTAAGCATGAAATGAAGAAAAATAAAGTTATTTGAACCACTTTTTTCTTCATAAAAATATTTCTCCTTCTGTACAATTAATTACTAATAATTTAGCTTTTAATAAAACCCTTCAACTAAATAGTCTCATATTATGAGTTCACCTGTAAATATGCTTGCGTCAATCCAACATTTAAAAAAATTTTGAAACCTAATCAATCTCAAATCTTTTTATATAAATGTTGCTTTGTTGATTATAAATCATTCTGACGATTCATCTCAGATAATCTCTTTTGATATTCTGAAAATTCACGTAAGTATTTGATTGGAAAAGGCAAAACAGTATATTGACCGTTTCGAACAAATTTAACACTCATTAATTCCGCTAAATCTGGAAATACAGTAACAATTAAATCATCACTACCCGTTAAAGCTATAATTTTTCTAAAACGAATAGCCCGACTAATTTTTTGTTTCAAATTCTTTTCGCCACCAACATAATAATAAAAATCATCATTATTATTTATTAAACCTATTCCCTTGAAACCAGGAAATAAAGAATTTGGTTTAGTTTGGCGAGTGGAAGAATTGTATGTATATCCAAACAATTCTTCTAAATCGTTACAAATTCGTCTAAAGCTCTTCTTTCTAAAAGATATTTGCTTTTTAACTTTAAATTCTTTTTTTATTTCACCGACAGTTATAATTGGCCCTTCCAATTCATTTATACAATCAATCATTACTTGCAAATCACTACTGGCATAATCCCTATTATTACTATGGATTATTTGATGATCAAGATATTTTAAATTCTCTATAGCTCTCTTCTTGCTGAGCTTTCGATTAATATCAGCATTTTTCTCACGTTCAGCAATTATCTCTTGCATTGGCAGTACTTGCATCTCTGTTTGAACAATTAAGATATAGTTTTTCCTTACCTTGATAACACATTCTATTTGATCAGGATAAAAATGTTTTAGCTTCTCTCTCTCTTGAACAAAGGAGTAAACCAATGATAATTCATCACTTAAATCAAGTTTACTTGGATTAAGTCTTTTTGAAATAAAGTGCATTTTTCGATCTTTCGAAATAATCAATTCATCTACAATCACTTTATTTTTAATAGAAAAATCAAAAAAGAAAAATTGATATTTGCTAACTAAACCAATTAAATCAGAATTGACCAAATCCATTCTTTTATTAACTAAATCTTGCTTTATGGCTAAGTTTTGAAAAAGATTAATCACCCTTGTGTCATCCGCAATATCTTTCTTATCATCAAATTCCCATTTCACTTTCTTTCCTTTATAGTCCATCTCTCCAAAACCATCAGGAGAAATATGTTGAATTATTTTTTTTCTAATTCCCAATTCATATTCTTCTGGTATCGTATCATCTTTTCGAACATCTCTAATAACTTGTATATTTAATCCATCGCTCGAATAATCATTTTTAACTATATCTATATCATGTGCATTTAGAATTTCACTACGCCTATAACCACAAATAACCTGATTTCCCAAGTCCTTAAGTTTTTCATTTTTCTCATCAAAATATAAATTTATTTCTGAATTTTTAAAATAATTCCAAATATTTTTTTCTCGCGATTTTGGTTTTTCAAAATCAAACATTGTAGGTATGTCCTTCAAAGAAGGTATTTGAATAAAATATTGTCCAAAATAATCACGCATATTATTTAACAAATTATTAACAATGCCTACTTTACTTTGTTCATAATCTTTCAAACCAATCAGTGATATAAAATCTACTAAATTTTTACCCATTAAATTTCCAATTTTATATGATTCCGCTGATTTCTTATGGTAATCACGCCCTATTACTCCTCGTTCCTTATTAAGATAAAATAGCTCTGTCTTAGAATCTTCTTTTAAATTTTGCGTAAAAGTAACAACACTTGCAACCAGCATTTCTTTCCAATTAATTTTAATTTTTAAAGCATAAATTTGTTTTATCCCATTGCTCAAAACATTGTCCCAATTTGTTTTATGAATAAATAAATCAACAGTATTATTCTTTTCCGGAATTAATTCTGTATCATCTGACAGTTGATTAAAAAACAATTGCAATATATTATTTCGATAAATTCGAGCTGATTTATCAAAATATGTAAAACTAGCTTTAGTAAAAACTATACCGTCAACATTTTTTGGATTTTTAAATTTGCCTTTTTTTAAAAGAATTGCATACTTTAAATTCTTTATACAAGTAACAGCGAGAATATCCATTTTATCAATGATATTCCAAAATAAAGAAATATTATTGTAATCTCTTACCGAAACATGAACCAAATCAAAATCCCTAGTCAAAGCAATTTCATCAAATTTAAAAGTTAATTCGTTGATTCGCACCATTTCATTATTTTTCATTTAGAAATTCTCCAATCAATTTTTTCATATCTGAATTTAAAACCAATTGACCATTATGATTTATCAATGCCGGTATCTCCATAATTCGGTTATTTGCAGTTACTGTGATTTTAGAATTTATATTTTTAAATATATTAATGATAATGACCTTCCAGGGATTTCCTGTATTCTTACTCAATTTATTTAATTTATAGACCACTTTTTTTAAAGCTTTTTCTCTATTTTCCATATGGCCTAAATTCCAATTTTTAAAATCTATAGCGATATTTTTATTCCAAATTTTAAAATCAAACAATTCAATATTTCTAATATCTTCGAAATTTAATAACTTAGTCTTCAAAACTTTTTCTAAAATAAATTTTCCGGCTACTTCTCCTAAAACGCCACTATAAAGATTTATATTTTGAATAGGATTCATAATATATTTATTTTTCTTCCAGTAAGTTGCATATCCATTTTGATTGAAAAAATCTGTCATACCTTCATACTTCAAGATATCATCTAATCCTGAATTGGCAGAAGATACCTCAAATATACCCCCATCATTTATATCAGGATCAAATTCAAAAATACCTTTTTCTAAAGATTCAATTTTCACAAAATAATTATCCGTTTCTTCGGGATTCTCTAAATACTGTAAACATCTATTTGAATTACTTTGTAATCTTTTTAGATCATCTGACGAAATTGTAGGAAAATATAATAAATTTCTTCGGATTCGTTTGTATTCTTCAATCAACCTTTCATTATTACTCTTTAAACCGGAAACAAGTTGGTTGTTGTCACGTAACGTATATGAAGTATAATTCTCTTTTTTTATATTTATTTGATCAATTTGAATATTTTTTACAAATCCATCTTTCTCATTCATCAATGCTTTAAACTCAGGACTAAAAAGATTATGATTCAATCCTAAATAACTAATTGACTTTACAACGCTATTGTGGGCAAGCACTAAAGGCTGTTTAATTTTGTTAAAAGTACGATTCATTCTTCCTAAAGCCTGAATAATAACTTTCGTATAACTAGCTTCTCTACTAGGAATCATTCTTAATCCTTTAATAAACAAGTTTTCTTGCTGCAAATATAAAATTTGCTTTTCAAATTCTTTTGGGCCTATCTCATCAGCATCTCTTAAATACTCTAATTCGGTAATATATTTCAAAAAATCAAGGTTTAATTGAAAATCATTTACCTTAGTTAAAACATGTGTGACGTCTCCTAAGTAAATACCTCCTAAATCAATCTGTTTTAATCGTTTATCATTTTTACTTACATTATCAAACGCAATGCATTCACATCGCTCTTTTTCACTATACGTTATATTATGTTGAAGATTTTGACCCACACCAATAGAAAGATATGCGCTTAATAAATACGTTCTTTTTCCCTTGGAAGACTAATTTAAAGATTCCTGCAATTGATTTTGAATATCGCCATTTGTATTAGAAATAAAACATAATTTTACATTTCGGGACTCGCATAATTGATCAGATAGCACATCAAATACCTGTTGAATTAATTTTTGTGACATGTATTCTGTTTTATCGGGTAATTTTGACTGTAATCCCAAAAAGGATGTTAAATTAGAATCTAAAAGAAAATAAACAAAACTTTCAAATAAAGACATGTATCTTTGCTTAAAATAATTTACTTCTTTTTTACCATTTATAGCAATTTTATTCTGAATCTTTTTAAAGTCTGAGTCTATTTCTCGAATTTTATTCCAATCTATCTTGACGTTTTTATTTTTTAATCTATCTTTTAAAAGATCTTTGATATTATCGTACATTCCTACTATTTCACAATTGACACTTATCCCATGTTCTTTATATCTTTTGTCATAATCAAATTCTTTTTTTGTATCAGTTGTTAAACAATTTCTTCCATCTATAAAATTGTGATTTAATTTTTCTTTTAAATAATTAAGATCATAATTATCCAATACTGTAGGTATGGAAGCAGTTGCTGATAGCCCATAAACCATACATTTGCTTACTAATTCTAAAAGATAGTTTTCCGCAGTGATAGACAAAAATGAAGCATTAATTTCTGTTTGTAAATCATGCTGTTCAGAATTAACAAATCTATATAATTCAAGACCATTTTTTTGAAATTCGTGAGAATTGTCTATACTTTCAAGTTTAGAATTAGATTTAATTGTTTGTGTCAATCCGTTTAATGATGAATTCATTAACATTTTAATCTGATTATCATCTAATCTAAGAGCACGATAAATAGTCCAACAAGCGTCCACTTGGTTTATTGCACTATCTAGCGAATTAACCGTACTATTTCTTTCACTCATATATTGTCTTGCACAATTTAAAATATATTGGTTAAAACTCTTAATAAATTTAGAAACTCGACTAAGCATGCTATTAAAACGTAAATTGTTATCCTTTTTATTATCGACAATAACTTGCTTCTTTTTCTCGATGAAATGACTGTACCAATAATTTTTATTACTTAATATAGTATTAACTGGTGTATGTATAACAAATGTATTAGGCGTTACCGTTCCTTTTATTTTATATAAATAAGATAATTTAAACTCTTTATTCAAATCCTTAGCAATATTAAGATAATGTAAATTTGAATTATCTTTAGTCAAAATGTCCTTTAATTGTTGAGGTACATTTTCATCAATTCTTTTTAGACCCTGATAGATGATATCAAATAGAGTTAATAAATCTACTTTAATCGTTAATGCATCATTTAAAGACTTATTCCAAATTCGTGATTTAGTACTATCAAATTCATCTAATACTACCAAATTATTTTTAATTATGTCCGAGTATAGAAACAATTTACTATCCGCATTAAAGAAAGGTGTATAGCTTCTTATGAATTTATCTGTTGTACATAAAAATATTTGGTAATTTTGAAGATCTATTGTTGGATATATTTTATAAATCCATTTTTGTAAATTTTGTGGCGATTTTCTTAAAAACTCTCGAATACTATTCTGGCTTTCTTTATTTTCGAATCCATATTGTTCAATGTGTCCTAACAAAGCTATTTCTTTTGCAAGTATTTTTCTAAAAGCAAGCTCCGCTTTCTCCAAGTCATACCATCCATTTATGGAGTTTGAATTCTGATTTTGAATAATCTCGTACAAATTAAAACTGTCCCTTAAATCATCAAATCCTTTTTCTAAATTTGGTGTTCTTATTAAATTAGGAATATTTTTATTCTCAAAATCATTAATCAATAAGCGGACCGTATCAGTGAGTGAGCGAATAGTTGCCACTTTTTTATAAAAAGGAATGGTCAAATTGCTAACGACGTTCTTTTGATTTGTCCAACACTCTTGAAAGAGATCCAAAGATAGATTCTTTTTCTGATCAGTTACAAAAAAAGCTCGGAATTTTTGATTTTTTACTGCATGATTACATAAGAAATCAATAACACTATAACTTTTACCACATCCTGTAGGTGCATTCAATACAGCTAAACGACCATGGTTTTCATTTTTACTAAGTTGATCAAAAATTTTTTCATGATCTTCAATATTCATAATTTTTAATTCCCCTTCAAATTTAAAAAAGTATTATATATGTTGTCATAATTCTGCACATAATGACACACTTCATTCATGAATACACGTGTTCTATTTTATATTTATCATCATAGTAAGCGTTTTCTATATAAATAACAATATTCATTATATTGAATTCGTTCTCTGGATTTACAAAAGTCGTCAGAACTATCACCTATTCTTTAAAAAGAAAGCAGCTTATCGACTCAAATCGATAAGCTGCTTTTTAAATATAATTATAACTTTTCAAAACATTAAAAGAATTCTGATCAGCTGGTTTAAAACCTTGCTTAATCATGTCACTGACGTAAAGGCGGTTATAAAAGAAAGCAAATACAAAAGTTACTAAAAAGGCTCCACCACCCCAAGTGAATGATCCAAAAATTATTTCTGCCAAAACTACGACACTGGCCCACTTGAAATCACCACGAAAAACAGGTGTCCAAAAGCCAAAAAACATCTCCGTCCAAGAATAACCAACCTTAACGGTTTTATAGGTCTTTCTTTCTTCATTAACTAAATTGGCAAACATTTTTCTCTCCTTGATATTAATATTATATATTGTTAACAATATATTTAATTGGTTGGTCGTTGGCTGCAGCTATTACATTTTCTGCAACAATCACTGCCATCGCATCACGAGCTTCAATAGTAGCATTTCCTAAATGAGGTGTCAGCAAGACATTTTTCATTTGCTTTAATTCTTCTGACACTTTAGGTTCATGTTCGTAAACGTCTAAAGCTGCTCCAGCAATAATGTGTTGCTTTAAAGCTTCAGTCAAAGCCGACTCATCAATAATGGGGCCACGAGCAGCATTGATCAAAACTGCACTCGACTTCATTTGTTTAAATTCATCTGCTCCTAATAAATGTTTTGTATGTTCATTTAATGGCAAATGCAAACTCACAACATCAGAATTAGCAAGAAGTTCATCCTGAGAAACGAATTTTGCACCGAGTTCCACCTCACGACTAATTGGTAGACGATGGCGTTGCGTATAAAGAATCGGCATATCAAAGGCATGCATTCTCTTGGCAACAGCTTGCCCAATTTGACCTAAGCCAATGATTCCTAAAGTTTTACCTTGCAATTCATGTCCTAGAAAAAACAATGGTGCCCAACCATTAAAACCGGTCGTTCTCATCAAATGGTCACCTTCAGCAATTCGATGCATCAATCCGATAATTAATCCAACAGTAGACTCTGCCGTTGAAACAGTTGATACGATCGGCGTATTCGTCACTGGTATTCCTAATTTTTTTGCATAATTTATATCAATATTATTAGTACCAGCACCAAAATTAGCAATTAATTTCAGCTTAGATGCATGATTTAGTACATCACGATTAACTTGTGTTGAAAGTGGTGTAATTAGAAAATCACTATCAACTATGTTTTCTTTTAAAGTTTCTGTACTAATTAATTTATCACCAGTATACATATCAACTGTTAAATTAGCTGCTTTCATTAAAGCAACTGCTTTATCCGGAATTTTTCCCGCAATAAATACCTTTGACATCATTTATCCCTCCACTATCTGAACTGCTTTATTTAAGTATGAGCCTTGATATTTTTTCTGACAAGTTTTTGATTTTCAATTTACATTGGATTTAAAGATTTGAACATTTTCTCAATACATTCTGTATATTTAACATATATAATTCGTTATTAGGATATTTTAATTATATTTTTTGACTTTTTGGATTTTTTTTTGCATTCGCCATCAACTATTTCTTTTTAACAGACCTATAATTGAATTGTTGAAAAGTTTGAAAATCAAACGAATAATTTATATTTTTCATTAATCGTAAAAAGCTGGTGAAAAAATGAAGAAAAATCAATTGCAATCATCATATGCAAATGAACCTTTGGATAAATTATTACAAGACTTAAAAACTTCTAAAAATGGACTTAGTCAAATAGAAGCAGACAACCGGAAAAATAAGTATGGTCCTAATACAATTCACAGAAACCAACAGAAATCTCAACTAAAAGCCTTTCTCAAGAACTTTGCTAGTCTCATGGCGATGTTACTTTGGGTCAGTGGTCTAATTGCTATTTTGACTGGATCAATTGAATTGGGAATCGCCATTTGGTTAGTTAACATCATTAACGGCCTCTTTAGTTTTTGGCAAGAACATAAAGCTCAAAAAGCTACTGATTCCTTGATGGCAATGTTACCTACTTATACTAGAGTTTTTCGCAACGGCAAAATCGAACAACTAAATTCTAAGGAAATTGTTCCCGGTGATGTGTTTCAATTACAAGCTGGTAATTCAGTCCCTGCCGATGCTAGATTGCTTGAGGCCACCTCGATTCAAGTCGACCAATCTGCTTTGACTGGTGAAACCGTTCCAGAATCTAAAACCGTTAAATTCAAAAACGGGGAAGGAAAATTTTCAGAATCCAATATAGTTTATGCAGGAACAACTGTTGGCTCTGGAGATGGCAAAGCAGTAGTTTTAGCAACCGGTATGAATACCGAATTTGGCAAAATTGCTTCATTGACTCAGAAACAAAATACAACTGCTAGCCCTTTACAACAAGAGTTAAATCGTCTAACTAAACAAATTTCTTTGATTGCGATTGCCGTTGGTTTGGTCTTCTTCGTTGCTGCCATTCTTTTTGTACACCATCCCATCGCGCAATCATTTGTTTTTGCATTAGGCATGATAGTAGCCTTTATTCCCGAAGGTTTGTTGCCAACCGTAACTTTGTCTTTAGCACAAGCAGTTCAACGGATGGCTAAAAAACATGCTTTAGTAAAAGATTTAAATAGTGTCGAAACTCTAGGAGAAACTAGCGTCATCTGTTCAGATAAAACTGGTACTTTGACCCAAAATCAAATGACCGTTAATCACATTTGGCTCATGGGCAATGTTTACACTGTCACCGGCCAAGGCTACATAAATAATGGTCAACTCAAACAAGAAAATAAAGCTGTAAATTATCACGATGATCCTTCCTTAATTCAATTATTAAGAGTTTCTACCTTTAATAATGATACGACTGTGGAATTATCTTCTGAAAAAAAGCCCAAAATTCTTGGAACTCCAACTGAGGCGGCTTTAGTCATCATGGCTCAAAAAGCTGGCTTTGATACAAGTAAAGAATTAAAGCAAATGCCTAGAGTAAAAGAATTGCCTTTCGACTCTGATCGTAAAAGAATGACAACTATTCACCAGACAAAAGATAAATTATTCGTTGCTGTAAAAGGTTCACTTGATGGACTACTACAACAATGCACCAAAATTCAAATCAACGGTGACATCAGACCGATTACCGCAGACGATATTAAAAAAATCAATCAAGCTAATAAAAATTATGCTACAAAAGGATTGCGTTCATTAGCTATTACATACAAAACAATTGATTTTAAGGACAAAAGCCAAATCGATAATCTAAATGCTGACAATACGGAAAACGATTTGATTTTTCTCGGTTTAACAGTAATGGCTGATCCACCTCGTCCAGAAATTTACGATGCCGTTAAAAAATGCCACGATGCCAGCATTAAAATCATTATGGTAACTGGTGACAGTGAAATCACCGCCAAATCTGTTGCCGTAAAAATTGGTATTACTAGTGACAAAGCCCGTGTTGTTACAGGAACAGAATTAGATCAAATGAATTCAAAGGATTTAAAGCAAGCATTACAAGGTGAAGTAATTTTTGCTAGAGTTGCTCCCGAACAAAAATATAAAATTGTTTCTACTTTACAAGAAATGGGTCAAATTGTTGCTTCAACTGGTGATGGTGTCAACGATGCTCCAGCTTTGAAGAAAGCTAACATTGGGGTCGCAATGGGTGTTACTGGAACCGACGTCGCAAAAGATGCTGCCAATATGATTTTGACCGACGATAATTTTGCTTCAATCGTTGCAGCTATTGAGGAAGGTCGTACTGTTTACAGTAATATTCAAAAATTCTTGTTGTACATTTTCAATTCAAATGTCCCTGAAGCTATTCCCTCAGCACTTTTCCTACTTAGTCGTGGATTGATTCCTTTGCCATTGACCGTCTTGCAAATTTTAGCAGTCGACTTGGGTACCGATATGTTACCAGCTCTAGGACTAGGTTCTGAACAACCAGAGCCCGGTATTATGAATCAAAAACCAAGAGCTCACAATTCTCACTTGCTCAATAAGCATTTGATTTTAACAGCTTTCGCTTGGTATGGTGCTATTGCCTCATTGGTTTCTACCATCGCTTACTTTTTCGTCAACTACCAAAATGGTTGGCCAATGAAAGATCTCATGAGTTCAGGAATCGTTTATAATCGTGCTACCACAATGACTTTAGCCGCCATTATTTTCTGTCAAATTGCGGCCGCATTAAATTGTCAAACCAAATATACTTCAGTCTTTAAATTAGGAATTTTCAACAACCATCGTGTTTGGGCCGGAATTGTTTTCGAAGTAATCCTGTTGGCAATTCTCGTCTATACACCTGGAATTCAAGAAGTCTTCAATACAGCTCCTTTGCAAATAAATGACTGGATTTTTCTAGTGATTGTTCCTATTCCAATCTTTTTGATTGAAGAATTGAGAAAACTTATTGCTAGAAGAAAATATAATCATTAATAAAAATAACCTAGAACTAGCAATTGGTAGACTATTTCTGTTCTACTCAAAACTGATTTTAGGTTATTTTTCTTAAAACTATTTAAATATTAAATAATTATCTTGACATAAAAAGACATCTTTCCTTAACATGAAATCGTGTACATTATTTTAATGGAGGTTTTTATGAAAAAAATAGTAGTTAATGGAATAGATGGAAACTTTGGTTCATTAGTAGCAAATTACGTACAAAAATTGATTCCAAAAGAATATTTAGTATTTACAGCTCCTCGTGAGGATAAATTAAAGAAGTATTCTGATCAAGGAATCAAAACTGCCGTAGCTGATTTTAATAATCCTGATACTTTAGTATCAGCTTATAAAAATGCAGATAAAGTACTATTAATTTCAATGCCCTTTGTTGGTAAAAAACGTCGTCAAGCACACAAAAATGTTGTTAATGCCTGTGTCAAAGCACACGTTGGTCAAGTAATTTATACTTCAGTACTATCCGCTGGCAATCCTTTTAATCCAAGCGTAGAAAATGCAGACCATGGTTATACTGAGTCTATTATTCAAAATACAGATTTGGACTACATTTTCTTACGCAATTCTTTGTTTGCTGAAGCATTCATTTCAGATTATATGCGTGCCGTTAATGGTAATGAGGACAGTATCGAAAAGAATATGGGTGATGGTAAAGTTTGGTTCATATCAAGACGAGATGCTGCTTTAAGTGCTGCTTGTGCTTTGAATAACGATTTATTACACCGTGCTATTTTAAATATTAACGGAATCGAACCATTTACTTATGATAAATTCTTAAAGATTGGTAATGAAACTACTGGCAACAATATTAAATACGTTAGAAAAACTGATCAGGAATTATACGATTACTTTGATAGTATTGGTGTCCCACGTGATACTAATGGCGACTTTTCAAAGAGTCCTATTCAAGCAACTTCTGAAGGAATGGTAACATTCGGTACCACTGTCAGAGAAGGATATTTAGACGTTCCTGTTAGTGACTTTAGTAAACTAACAGGTCATAGTCCAATCACTATTAAACATATGTTTGAAAATAAAGATGACTTTCTATTGGGAGATCGTCATTCTACAGAAAAGTAATATAAAAAGTTCATTGACTTATTAAATTGAGAAAATAAGTCAATGAACTTTTTTAGTAATTCTCTAGTTTCCACATATACCTTCTTTTACTAAGTGGATGCTTTCTTGCCTTAGAAAGCTCTTCTGCATAGACTCTCATAACTCCTGTTAATACCAACGGATCAAAATAATCGACTATTTCCGAACTCATTTTACTATCTAACCAAAAATCTTTAGCATCAATTACAGTATATTTTGCATTGTATTTTTGGAAAAACTCTAGTGCCCTGGCATCCAAATGACGGGTTTTACCATCGGACATGAACAACAAATATGGTGCATCTTTTACCGTTAATTCAAATGGTCCATGGAAGTACTCCCCACTATCTAGAATTGGACTAGAAATCCATTGCATTTCCATAAAAATAAAGTTAGCTGTAGAATATCCAACTCCATAATTTGCTCCGCTTGCTAATGTATATATCGTGGATTCATCTTTATACTTTTTTCCAAATTCAATAGCTTCTTTTTTAACACTATCTGCTGCAAAGTTGGTAATATCATCTACTACGTCAAGTCCTTGTTTCATTTTACTGTATAAATCGAATCCTTCCACTTGCTGTAGAAATTCAACAGCAAGCCCTAAAGCATTCTTTTGCTTAGCAGCTTTTGATGCATAGTCTTCAAAGAAAGAATGAACCACCGTATAATCGGCATCTTTTGTAAGACTAGATTCTGGAACATGAGTTAATGCAATAGTATGACACCCTAAAGATTCAGCTTTTTTAACAGCATGAACCGATTCTTTAGTCTCACCACTAAGTGAAGCAACAATGACAGCAGCAGTTTTATTAGCTAATTTAGGATGTGAATAATTGAATTCATTTGCTTGGATCCATTCAACATGGAGGTTAAGGGCATTTTGTTTTAAAAAATATGCCGCTCCATATAATTCTGACAAAGAAGCACCACATCCAACAAAGAAAATACTTTTTAAATCAGATTGCTTTTTTAAAATATTAGAAACAATTTCCTTTAAATTATTTTGTGTTGTGTAACTAACCATAATTAATTTGCCTCCATTTTATATTATGTTATATAACGTTATACTTACTTGGGATTTTTTCCGGATTATTAAAAGAACCATGTCGTTGTACTTGTTGAGATGCGTATTCAGCAGCAAATTTTAACGATTCTTCAATACAATCTGTTTCCTTATACTTTATTACAAAACTCGTGATGAATGCATCACCAGCTCCCATTGTATCCACGACAGTGACCTTAACGGGCTTTTGAATATACCTTTTAGAGTCGTGAAAGAAGTACGCACCATATGATCCACGCGTGATTAAAATATCCATAATACCAAAAGAATTAATTTCTTTAACCATCTTAGAGATATTTTGATCAGACATTGAGCCAACCGAAAAACAAGCAATATCTATATATTGAGCAATTCTCTTAATATCATTGATTTCATATAAATCGGAAAAATCATAAATGAGGGTTGGTCCTTTAATATTCGTCAAATATTGATTAGCATTACCGTTAATATTGAAATGAACAATATCAAACTGATTGATATAATCAATATCCCGTGAGGTCATGTTCAGGCCTTGTTTCAATACCCCACCATTATTGCTATCAATGAAGACTCTATCGTGGTTCTTCAATGCCACTCTTGATCGCCCATTTTCTCCGTTTAACGTGTGGCTATGTGAGATATCTATATTCAATTTATTTAATGCTCTTTTTGCATAATTGGCGATTTCATCAGTACCAAAGTTACCAATAAAAGAAGATTTTACTCCTAATTCTCGTGCAAAATTTGAAAAATTTAATGCATTTCCTCCGAGATACATTTTTCCTTGATCTAAATACATATCGACAACATTGTCTCCAACACCAATAACTTTCATTAAATACATACCTCCCCTATTTTGAATCGACTATAAAGCTTACTTTATTAGGGTCATAATACATAACAGCAAAATAGATTGGTTGATTTTCAGTATCATACACTGTTCTTTCTAGTTGAAATAATGGAGAACCTAAAACCACGTTTAATTTTTTTGCCATATCACTAGTTGCGAATGTAAGGTTTATTTGTTGATGACTATGACCTTGGCTAACATGATATGTATCCTTTAACAAATTACTGATTGAAACATCACTAGTTATTTTTTTATCCAAATCAGGAAATATCTCCGTTGGATAAAATCCAATCTCAAGTCCGTCATTGTTTTTTTCAAAGTGCATTATTCTCTGAACTTTTAAAATTTTAGACTCTTCACTAGTATGTAGGTTACTTCTTACTTTAATAGTTGCATTCTCATAGCTAATTTCAATTACTTTGCGAGAAGGTTTTGAATTATTTTCTAACATAAAATTAGTATAACTATTTAAATTCAATAAGTTTCTTTGCACTTTATGTGCATTAATAAAAGTTCCTTTTCCTTGCTTTTTAGTTAAATAATTGTCCTTAGCTAACTCATCAATTGCTCTTCGAATAGTAATTCTACTAGTATTAAATTCATCCTCTAGTTCATGTTCTGAAGGAAGTTTACTTCCGGGCTCATAAGTCCCTTCTGAAATCTGTTTAATAATTTCATTTTTTATTTGTTCATATAACGGAATAACACTTTCTTTTTTTATCATTATATTCACCATAAGATATCCTTTAATAATATTTCCAATTAAGTATACAAAATTTTAGAAATAAAATCTTGAGTTCTAGGATTGTTAGGTGCATTAAAGATTTTTTCCGGAGTATCGTCTTCTAAAATCTGACCATTATCAACAAAAACAACTCTATCCCCTACTTGTTTTGCAAAACCCATTTCATGAGTTACAACAACCATTGTCATTCCAGTTTTAGCAAGTTTTTTCATAACTTCCAGAACCTCTTCAACCATCTCTGGATCAAGTGCTGAAGTTGGCTCATCAAATAAAAGGGTATTAGGATTCATTGCTAAAGCACGTGCAATAGCAATTCGCTGTTCTTGCCCTCCTGAAAGAGAAGACGGAAAAGCATTTATTTTGTTTTCTAATGAAACTTCTTTTAGTAATTGTTTGGCGTGTTTGATTGCCTCATCTTTATTCTGCTTTTTCACAATCATTGGCGCATGAATAATATTATTCAAGACAGTATAGTGAGGAAAAAGATTGAAGTGTTGAAAGACCATACCCACGTTTTGTCTAGTTTCTCTAATTAATTCTGGTTTAACCTTACCAGAGACCTTTTGACCATTAATTTTTACTTCGCCACTTGTTGGTTGTTCCAGTAAATTCATGCAACGTAATAAAGTACTTTTCCCGGAACCCGATGGTCCAATAATTACAACAACTTCACCATCATCAATTTTTAAATTGATATGTTTTAAAACATTATTGTTACCATATGCTTTATTTAAATTTTTAAGTTCTATCACTAACCTTCAACCTCTTTTCTACATTTGCTAGAAGTCTGTTCAGACTCCAAGTTAAGACTAAATATAATAATGAGGCAACAATCATTGGTTCTAATCCTAAAGCAGTTGAACCTCTTACTGTTTGTGCTTGAAACATTAAATCAGCAATACCTAAAACTGAAACCAATGAGGAATCTTTAACATTACCAATAAATTGATTTCCCAAAGCTGGCAAAATGTTCTTAATTGCTTGAGGTAAAATAATGTCTTTCATTGCTTGCCATTTTGACATTCCCAGACTTAAAGCTGCCTCTGATTGTCCAATGGGCAAAGACTCAATACCTGATCTAATGATTTCTGCAATATAAGCAGCAGAATATAGTGTCAAACATACAACGCCAGTAGCAAAGTCTGGAATCTGAAGCCCTGTAATTATTGGTAATCCAATATAAACAATATATATTTGAATCAATAACGGCGTATCTCTAATAAATCCGATATATGCTTTAGCCAATAAAGAAACAATAAAAATACTTGAACGTTTCATCACAGCTAAAATTATCCCTAATATCAAACCCAGAATTATCGAAATAATCGCTAGTTCGACGGTTACCACTACTCCTTTAATAAATAATTGCCAATAATTGGTAAGAAATGAATAATTGCCCATCTTTGTCACCTCATTAATCTTTAATCAGTCGGAACTTTCTCTGCAGAATCTTGAACCCATTTTTCATAATTAGTTTTGTTAGATTTTACAACTTCATTAACTTTATTTACTAAATCTTTGGAAGCACCTTTTGGCATTGCTACTGCAGCTCCGAGGCTAGAATCTTTATGATGCCAATTTGTCATCATCAAATTAGGATTTTGTCGAAGTAGAATAGTAGCTGTTGGTATGTCAATAGAAAAAGCATCTACTTTGTTGTTATTTAAGGCTAATGCTAAATCAGTAACCTTAGATAATTTCGTTAATGATGCATTTGGAAAACTTTTTTCAATCATAGGTTGTTGAGTAGAATTATTTACCACTGCAATCTTCTTATTATCTAACCGATTAATATTGTTATAATATTTTGACTTATCTGCCTTTCTTATAACTAAAGTATTGGTACTTCTGAAATATACTTTAGAAAAAGTTGCACCCTTTTTTCTTTCTGGAGTAGGGCTTAAAGAAGTAACCAGCACATCAACCTTCCCAGACTGTAAAGCCGGTAATAACCCATCCATATCCATGGTTTTTATCTTATATTTAACTCCCAATTTAGAAGCAATTTTCTTTATCAGCTTTACATCTGACCCTTTCATACTCTGTTCGCCACCTTTGTTGACTTGATATTCATAAGGTGGATTGGAGCTAATCATTCCAACTGTAAGAACCCCTTTATGTTGAATCTTATCCAATGAAGATGCATCATTACTTTTATTTCCACATCCCATTAAGATCAAAATCAAAGAAAAAGCTAACATCATCAAATAAAAAAATTTTTTTCTCATAAAATCACCCCTTCTTTAGCATAACGTTATATAACGTTATTTATGAATTGAATTATATTATTAGATTTTTTTAATGTCAATAGGTTTTCTCAAATTGTCTCAAGTCCTTTTACACCAATGGTTTTAAAAGACGAAAACAAGCCGAGTTTAAATAAAGCCTATTCAAAATTAATTTTTTTCTAATTTCAAATATACTAAAAATCGATAAAAAAATAGGTCTCATCCGTTAGGATGGGGCCTACTTCTCAAGCCCTCATTCGAACGGAAAAAAGGGCTTGACATTTTATAGTCTAAGTCCTTTTTCAAATCAAAATGACGGCCAAGATTGCCAATGTACTGTTTACAACAATGATTTTATCCATAACACCGACAACCTCCTTTATTTATTATGGATATCCTAGCACTTCATTTTAATGATTTCAATGTTCATTTAAATAAAATCACATTTAATTAATTCAAATCTAATAAAAAAAGACCTAGGAATGAATTTTCAACTAGAAAACAATTCTTAGATCTTTTTAGATGTAATCATATATTTATGATCTTACTCTCTTAACTATAATACCTAATCCCAACATAATCACACCAATAATTGTCAACAAAATACCACTAGTAGCACCAGCTTGTGGCAATCTGCTTAATCCACTTACTGAACTTGTATCAGTTGATTGAGCCGAATTAGTTAATGGAACCAAGCCACTACCTTCATTTATTGAAGACAATGTTTTTTCTTCACTACTATTATTAGGATTTTGATTGCTAACTTCTTTGCCAGTTAAATCCAAACCACCATTACCATCTAAGTCGCTTTCTGAACCACCATTGATAATGATTTCTTGATCATCATCTTCTTCTTTGTCTTCTTCATCCACATTTCCATCAGGATTTTCTGGACTTGGTTTTGGTTCTGGACTTGTTGGTGTTGGATCAATTGTAAAACCAGGATCAACTAATTCTTTACCCTCATTGTTCTCATCTGGTTCGCCTGGTTCTTCAGGAACAGTCACGATATTATTGTTATCTTGCAAATCCCATCTGTGAGTTTCGCCACCAACAACATTCACTTTTTCAGCTACGATATTGCCATCCAAATTGTGATGAATATTGATTGTAGCGTCTGGAGCTAACACGCTACCTTGGAAAGTATTATTCATTTCAATAATACCGTCAAATTGCTTGTTACCTGCTGAACTATCATAGAAGTTCCAGAGTAAATGATTGTCATCGAAATACTCTGTTTCTTGATTTGGTCGTTCGATAGGATTTTCTTCGCCGTTATTGAATCTTAACTTAATTTGAGAATTCATTGCATAAGGATTTTGTCCCTTTGTGTCAACGTTGATGATAATTGAAGTACCACCTTTGTCAGCTGATAGTCCTGAAATTGTTAAAGGTGTACTAGCATTCAAAACTTCTGGATCCAAATTAATCACGATTTGATTGTTAGCGTCGGCTTCAAAATCACTGAGGTCGATTACTCGTTGGTTTTGGTCTGGAAAATCAGCATTAGTAATTGTCTTAGAATTTGTTGATGCTAGACTTCCTGACTTATTTTCTAATTTAGCAAACTCTTGATCAAAATCAAGATATTCATTTGAATCCTTATCTTGGAAAATTTCATTATTAAGTAAGTGATTGATTGGTGTCTCATTAACTAAAGGAGAAGCATTGTCTTTGCCCAATTCAACATCGTTTACTTCACCAAAAACTACTTTATTTGTCCGGTGATCGTTGGAACTAACGAATGAGCTTTCTGACATATTTTTTACTTCTTGAACATAAGAAATATCTTTATCTAATAATTTTTCATCCGTAATGTTTGTCCCAAAGTTAACATTCCCGAATAAAGATCCAACCGCAAGGTTTCCATTTGTATGTGCATTTAAAGTTGCTTCTTTAGCAAAGATATGGAATTTAGAAGCGTATCCCAAATTATTCTTTGATACATCTTGGAAGTCATCACTAACTTTCCCACCATTTTGAACTTCTGGATTGAGTGACTTCTCTACTACCTTTTCAATTGATACTGTTGTATTATCACTAGCTTTCACATTTGTGATTCCCATCCCTGATAATACAATTGCACTAATTGCAACACATGATAAAATATTCGCCTTCTTCATTTTCATTAATAGTTTATTACTCCCTTATCGATTTCTTGATATTAATATTATCTTATAGAAACCATAAGTTCAAACCATTTTTTGAAAAATATTTTTATTATTTTTGGATAAAAATACCATTTGGCACAAAAAAAGAGTCGGATTTTAAAAATCCAACTCTAATTTATTAACTTTATTAAGCAAGTAATTTAATAACTGCTTCCCCAACTCCACGAGCCGATTGAGGATTTTGACCAGTGACCAAACGTCCATCAGTAACAACATTTTCTGTATAAGCTGCCGTTTTAGTGTGATTAGCACCAGCATTCTTCAAAGCTTCCTCAGTTAAGAATGGAACAGCATCAGTTAATTTATTGATTTCCTCTTACTCATTAGTAAAACCAGTCAGATTCTTACCATTGATCCAAGAATTGCCTTTTTCGTCTTTGATTGAAAGCAAACCAACTACTCCGTGACAGACTGCTGAAACAATACCACCACGGTCGTAAATAGTTTTAGCAATTTCACCTAAGGCCTTGTTTTCTGGGAAGTCCCACATAACACCATGACCACCAGCGAAGTAAATAATGTCATAATCTTTAGGATCAACTTGTTTTGCTGAAAGTGATTGGCCTAAAACTTGGTCACGATATTTCTCTTCATTATAGAAACTCCAGTTAGTTTCATCCATGGAATCAGGTGCTAAACTACCAGGATCGATAGGAACGTATCCGCCGTTAGGACTAACGTAATCGACATCGATATTATTATCCTTCATTACTTTGTTGAAATGAGTTGCTTCACTCAACCATAAACCTGTTGCTCGATTAATAGTTGGAAATTTTGCAGTATTAGTTACTACGATCAATGCTTTTGTCATTAAATGCCTCCGTAACACTTGTAAGTGATGTTGATAACTATATTGGAGATAAAAAATTAAAGCAAACATTTTAACTTATATTACCCACTTATGATTTAAAAAATCTTATTTACCTGGCTTTTTCATTGTTAATTGAATTCGATTACGATTCTCATCCACACTCAAAACCCAAACTGTCACAATATCACCAATTGTCACAACGGTACTAGGATCACTGACAAAATGGTCGGATAATTGAGAAATGTGCACTAAACCGTCTTGCTTAACACCAATATCAACAAAAGCTCCAAAGTCAATTACATTACGAACTGTACCTTGAAGTTCCATCCCTGGTTTCAAATCAGCCATCGTTAAAACATCTTGACGAAGCAGTGGTGCTGGCATACTGTCACGCAAATCACGACCAGGTTTACTCAAACCGGCGATAATATCAGTCAAAGTAGCAACACCGATATTTAACTGTTGAGCCGACTTTTCCTGATTCAACTGACTTAATTGTTGTTGCAATTTCGGAGTTCCCACCGCTTGTGGTGTTTCATCAATACTCTTCAACAATTCTCTAGTAGCAGAATAACTTTCCGGATGAATATCAGTATTGTCCAACGGATCACTTCCACCGATAATTCTTAGGAAACCGACTGCTTGTTGATAAGCTTTAGGGCCTAAACGTGGAACTGATTTTAATGATTGTCTGTCGGTAAATGAACCATTTTCATTTCTGAATTTGACGATATTTTTGGCTGTTGTCGCTGTCAAACCTGAAATATGCGTCAATAATTCTGGGCTGGCCGTATTAACGTTAACCCCAACTTGGTTAACCGCTGTTTCAACAACTCGATCTAATTGTTCATCTAGAGCTTTTTCAGGAACATCGTGTTGATATTGACCGACACCGATTGCTTTAGGATCAACCTTAATCAATTCGGCCAATGGATCTTGCAAACGACGACCAATACTAATTGCGGAACGTTCTTCAACGTGCAAATCAGCAAACTCAGCTCTAGCATTAGCACTGGCAGAATAAACCGAGGCTCCTGCTTCATTGACGATGACGTAATAAATTGATTGCTTGATAGTCTTTAAAATTCCACTGACAAATTCTTCTGATTCACGACTAGCAGTACCATTTCCAATGGCAATCATCTGAACGTGATACTTTTCTAACAGCTTTTTAAACTCAGGTGCTGCCGCTGCACGTTGTTTTTCACTAGCTGGCTTGTGAGGATAAATCACTTGCTTAGTTAGGAAACGACCATTAGCATCGATAATTGCTAATTTACATCCTGTCCGATAAGCAGGGTCAAAGCCCATTACAACCTTACCCTTCAAAGGTGCTTGCATCAGGAGGTGATACAAGTTATTACCAAAGACTTGAATAGCATGATTATCAGCTTTTTCTGACAATTGGCGACGTAATTCACGCTCGATAGCCGGTCCTAAGAAACGCTTGTAAGAATCCTCAAAAGCTGTATCGATTTTTTCAACCGCTAACCCACGATTACGGCCAACTAGTTTAGAATGTCCGTGACGTAAGATCTGTGTTGCATCGATAGCAATTCCTACGGTCAAAATCTTTTCCTTTTCACCACGGTTGATGGCGAGGATTCGATAAGGTGGAACTTGTTTTAATTTTTGTTGGAAGTCGTAATAAGTTTCATAAACTGCTTGTTTGTCTTTTTCCTTAGCACCACGTTTTAATTTGCTAGTCAATTCACCATTTTGCCAAGTATATTGTCTGATCCATTCTCTGAAATCAGCTCGCTCACTGAAGTTTTCGGCTAATATTTCATGTACTCCAGCCCAAACTGCTGCTAAATCTGGCAGATTTTTCTTGGCATCGATAAATTCTTGAGCCTTTTTATCTAAATTTCCATTTGGAAAAGTTAACAACCATTTAGCTAAGGGCTCTAAGCCAGCTTCCTTGGCAATCGTAGCCTTAGTCCGACGTTTTTGCTTGTAAGGAAGATAGAGATCCTCAACTTGTTGCAATACTGTTGCCTGTTCTAGTTTTTGTTTGAGTTCAGGAGTTAACTTACCTTGTTCCTGAATCAATTTTAAAACATCTTGACGTCTTTGGTTGAGTTTCATCAAACGATGTGTTTCATCTTCAATTTCTCGAATCGCCACTTCGTCCAATGTTCCCGTACGTTCTTTTCGATAACGAGCGATAAAAGGAACTGTGTTTCCTTCATCTAATAAACTCAAAACCGCTTGAATCTGTTGAACACGATATTGATTCAATTGTTGATGAACTGGTTTTGCCAAATCCACCATTTTGCTTTCTGCTTCTTTAGTTGCCATTGTAGTGCAATCCCTCCATCGTCGATTATCAAATACTTTTTAATTATACTCTATTGTTCTTTTGATATCTTTTCTCAGCTAATTTTGGACTAGACTTAATATCCAAAAATGAGTAGACTTAAAGAGTTGTATATCAAATAGCTCAAATTACTGCATAGCTAACCGTAACTGGTTAGTTTTTTTATGTGAGCAATTTTAGTTAAATAGATGGAGTCAATAATGGATATCAAAGAATTAAACATTGCCGGCCTAAATTTAGATAGTTTTGTTGGTTTAAGTCATATTGGCAATGGTAAAAATCAAGACATCGAAAAATATTATCAATCATTTCAAACGTGGCTCGATTGGAATAACGTTATCGATGTAGTAAACAATTATAAAAACATTCATATGGATCTTCATTACGTAACTTCACACGATTTTTTGGTCTGGTTATTACATTACGGAGACATATATGACAATCTTTTGCGACACTGTTTGAATCAAAATCCTTCAATGGATTACAAAACAGCCGCTAGAGATTTATACAAATTACGAGAATCTCATCCCAAATTTTCATTTACGGTTGCATTAGCTGCACACTTCGATGCACATGATTTTTTATCAGATAAAGATTTAGATCAGTTTATTCCAGTTTTAGCTAACATTCCTAATAATAGTTCAAAGAAAAAAGACCAAATGATTGTTTCAGAACTAGGTGAAAAACTTTATGAAGCAATTTACAGTCTATCAAATTTTGCAGTTGAACGAGTTTCCCAAGAATGCTTTTAAAAACAAAATAATAGCTAACAAGCCAATTAAGGTTTGTTAGCTATTTTTGATTAGTTTTGATCGTACCCCACCAATTAGGAAAGATTTCTTTCAAGGTAGTGGTTTCGCAGCTAAATATAATCTTTCCTAAATATCCATCTAGATTCCCCTCTTAATATCTTATGAATATAAATATAACATTTATAAAAATGTTCTTGAGATAACTTGACGAACTACCCAACTTATTTGAAAGTTAAATTATCAAATATCAAAGGATTGATAATATTGTTCAGGGTAATTATTTCGGATTCAATCAAAAATTCATTCTCAAAACAGAACTGCGCCAAAGACATTAATATCATCGAAACTAAATTAACTAATAATCTAAATAATGATTTTTATAGAATCAAACCAATTCGAACGGATAAGAACCACCAAACTTTTGAAATGAGGGTTCATCTTGATTCAAAGAATTATCGAATGGCTTTTGGCTTAAAAGATCATCTTGCTTCTGTCTTTTATTTGAGCACCAATCTACAAAAGAAAAGTTTCGACAAGGAGGTTCAAAAAAATTACGAAAAGGATAAAAATCACTCAACTAAAAAGTATCATTAAAGCTCAGTTTAAAAATAATGATGATTTAACTTTAAAAATATTAACTTTCAAGAAAGATCGTAGCTTGACTTTAATTTGTCATGATAATCAATATTTGATTGAAGAAAGAGGTTTTTATCAAAAAGATTTTCCCCTAGATTCAAAGAAAGCCTTACTTAAACAAGCAATGAGACTGGCAAAAATTGAATTTTATCGCAGTAAAACACTTTATTTAGAGTAACCTGCAAATAAAGTTTACAAACTGATACTCTATTATATAGAACTCACCGAGAAAGTTGGTAAAAAATGACATTAACTATCATCGACTATTTAATAATCGCTATAATTGGCTACCTGTTAATTACCTATGCTCTCCCACCTGCACTTGTGAAGGCAAGTATTAAGCATGACGAAATAGCTTTAAAAATACAATTCGATGAATTATATGAAAAAATCGTTGATTTGACGACTGACAATTCCATCTTCAAAACTTTGTCTAAGGATGAACAAAAGACTGGAAAAGCTCAACTGAAAGATTTTTCTGATAAATGTTTTGAAATCTATTCTAATGAAGATGATGATATAAAAAATCGTTATCATAAACTTTTAGATTATAAAAATCAAATTGACCAATTTAGATCTTCTATCCAAAAAGAGATTGCCTAACCAATTTGGCGATCTCTTTTTTAAATTGTTAATTCAATTTGGTTTCCTTCTGGATCCAATACCACGCTTTCGTAATAACCGTCACCAGTTACTCTTGGTCCACTCAAATGAGTATAGCCGTCTGCTTCAATTTGTGCAGAGACCTTGTCAACAGCTTCTTTTGATCCCAAGGACATGGCAAGATGCATGTACCCTAAAGGATAACCAGTAAGTTTTTCTGTATTTAAATTTTCACGAGTACATACTTCCAAGCGTGCTCCATCACTGAAAGTCAAAAAGCGTGATGAGAAGGTTGTTTTAGGATTGTGATATTTCTCTGAAGCCGTAGCGCCAAAGTATTTCTTGTAAAATGAAACGGTATTTTCTAAGTCTTTAACGAATAAACCGACATGTTCAATTTTCATTGTATTGCTCCTCAAAGGCTTTATTAAGCTTATTTAAGTTAATTAATTAAGCATGCGTTTAATATATCATTCAATAAAGCTTTGAGCAATATTTTTATTTATGCCCATCACGTAATTCATATAATTGTTCGGTCAAACTTTTGTCACTATTTTTCAATAATTCACAGATATTTTGCTTATCAATGAATTCAACATTCTTCCGTTTCAAGAATTCCAAAATAGTTGGCAACATTTGTCGTTCTTTAGATTTTTTTACGTAATATGGTTTTAATGTCAAATAAACGATCTGTTCATCTTTAGTCGTAATTTTTAATGTAAAACTTTCATTCATTAATTGTGAAGTTCCTGGTGAATAATTACTATGTCGTGGATTATAACCCAATAGCTGCAAATGAATCTCAATTTCTTTCATTTGTTGATAAGGAATAAACTTAGTCTTTCGCATCTTTAGTAGTGCTTTGATTGGCATGATTAAATTATCCCAAGAACTATATACTTCTTGATTATCAGAAATATATCGAATTCCCCTTTTCTCTAAGCTCCAATAATTGTAATAACATTTATAATCATAAGGATAAAACCAAACAACTATCATATATAAAATAACTGCAATTAATAGAGACATCCAAATATTGCCAATAAATCCCATCAGTATAGGAATTAAAACGATAATAATCAAAATCACAGCCGCCGCCTTACTCTTAGGACGTCCAAAATCAAATGGAAAATGTAAATACGGCTCACCTGTAATCAACTCATCTAATGAAATATCCAATAAACCACTCAGTGAAATCAGATTATCAATACTAGGTAGATTTTCACCTAATTCCCATCTAGAAATAGATTGTCGTGAGATCATTAGTGATTCGGCTAATTGTTCTTGTGTCATTCCATTTTTCTTACGATACTTAATAATATTATCCGCTAATGCCATCTTTCTTCTCCCTGTAAGCCCTTACCTAAATAATAAACTTTTTTTAAATAAAATCAGCGTTATAACGGTAATTTTTCCAAACGCAACTACGATGTGCATGCTTTAATAGCGGGTTCTTGCCATAATTAAGTCGTAAACAAAGTTAATTAACTAATCGATGCGCATCTCATTTAATTGGGAGGAATTAATTATGATTACATTTGGGAAGAAACTTTCATACAGACCTTTGTTGGTCAGTCTATTTGCCAGTTTAGTGGGTTTTACTATCTTTAGAATTTTTAATAATTGGAGTAGTTACGCTGTAGCGTTAGGACTTTTTCTCTTTTTCTTCTTCATTTATTACTGCAACAGTTCGACCGTACTTTTCCAATATTGGGAAGCCGATAAAAATAGCCTTCGTTATAGTGATTTGACCAACTTGAAACACCGCATCTTTCTGATGTTTTTTCCATTCAAGAATAAGTTGACTGTCATCAATAAACAGGATATTGCTTCAATTAAAATAATCGGCCATCTTGATGATGACGGTATCCCTCTAGCTGTTCCTTACAGTGCAGCCTTAGGAATTTTAACACCAGCACTCTTAATGGCAAAGAATCCTTTCTCACTTGAAATAACTACTATTTCTAGTCAAATCTATACTTTAGATTTCTCCAGAGACTATGCGTATAATAAAAAATTAACTATCCAAAAATTGAATCAAGTTCTTAAAAACTTTGATGACGGTAAAATCACAATAGAAAACAAATCAAATTTGAATCTACGCTAAAAAAAGCCTTGAGTTTTCTCAAGTGAAGTGAACCCCATTAATTGGAGTTTATTTTAAGCAATAAGTCGGTCGGAAAGA
>ERZ833963.1353-NODE-1353-length-29549-cov-7.698447_pt1 | contig 29549 bp, 25 predicted proteins | sample MGYA00519693_ERZ833963 | MGnify/ENA primary metagenome ERZ833963 (study PRJEB31850, sample SAMEA3708748) | human gut metagenome | biome: human gut; feature: human-associated habitat; material: faeces | place: China | collected 2014 ... | reverse complement strand
TGCCGGCTCGGTCGGTGCTTCTGCTCCGCAGAGGTGTCCACAGGACACCCGCACCGCAATGACTAATCGGCTTGTCATTCTGAACGCGGAGCGTGAAGGAATCCGTAATACCCTTAGGGGAGATATGGATTGCTGCACGCCTTGCGGCGCTCGCAATGACAGAGCGACAGTTTACTGCACATCCCGTGACATTCGCAACAACTAATCGGCTTGTCATTCTGAACGCGCAGCGTGAAAGAATCCGTATTTCCCTTAAAAGAGAACGGATTGCCACGCGCCTTACGGTGCTCGCAATGACAGGTAAACGAAGGTATAACCGCGCGTCTTATTTTTATGCAACGGCAAAATGTCTTGTCATTCCGAGGGAGCGGGTGTCCGGCGGAGACCTCTGCAAAGCGACCGTGGAAATCCGCCTCCCCTTTTGCAAAAGAACGGATTGCCGCGCACCTTTCGGTGCTCGCAATGACGAGGGGTGTGGAACGGATTGCCACACGCCTTTCGGCGGTCTCGCCTGCCGGCTCGGTCGGTGCTTCTGCTCCGCAGAGGTGTCCACAGGACACCCGCACCACAATGACTAATCGGCTTGTCATTCTGAACGCGGAGCGTGAAAGAATCCGTAATACCCTTAGAGGAGAGATGGATTGCTGCACGCCTTACGGCGTTTGCAATGACGAGGGTGGGGAACGGATCACCGCAGCCGATTACACGGCTTCGCAGCGACAAAAAGTATATCACCGCAGTAACCGCTTTTTCGACAGATTGATAAACAAAAATCGTTTTATTTTTTTAATTCCCCTTTAAATCGACTTAAATGTATGGTATTATATTATCGGTGATTTTATGAAAAAATTATATTACTTAGCGGCGGCGCTTATTATTGCTTTATCGCTTGCCGCCTGCAAAACCACCGGTAATGAAGATAATGCGTCTTCCGCTTTTGAAAGCTTGGCAGTCAGCACTGTTTCCTTTTCGGAGTTAAGCGAAACGGTTGTGCCCGCTGTAAACAGCATACCGGACGAGCCTGTTTATGTAAAGGTTGAGGAAATAAAGCTGAGTGCTTATGAAAAAACGCTTAATATAGGTGAAAGATTTATGCCCATTGTTACAATGCTGCCTGAAAACGCAAGCAATAAGGCGGAAATATGGGAATCGGACAACACCGCCGTGGCAACCGTTAATAAATACGGAAATATTACCGCCATAGGCGAGGGCGGCTGCACCGTAACGGTAAAATCCGGCGACAGCCCCGAAGTGAGCGCGGTGTTTAAGGTAACGGTAAACGCGCCGATAAAAATTGAAATGACATACCGCGAGGGAATACTTATAGTAAATAAATCCTATCCGCTTCCGAGCAATTATAACCCCGGCGTAAACAGCGAGGCAAAGGCTGCCTTAGATCAAATGTTTGCCGCCGCAAAGGCGGAGCAAAATCTTGATATGTGGGTGTGTTCGGGTTTCAGAAGCTATAACGTACAGAAAAATCTGTATAACAGCTATGTAAGGCGCGACGGCGTGAAAAATGCAGACAGGTATTCCGCACGGCCGGGCTACTCCGAGCATCAAACGGGGCTTGCCTTTGATATAAACTATGCCGACAGCAGATTTACAGGAACGCCTCAGGCAATATGGCTTGCCGAAAACGCATATAAATACGGGTTTATTTTGCGCTATCCCGAAGGCAAGGAGCATATCACCGGCTATATGTACGAGCCTTGGCATTACAGGTACATAGGCGTTGAAAACACGGCGAAAATTTATTCAAGCGGACTTACTCTTGAAGAATATTTCGGCTTAACATCGGTTTATTCGGAATAAGCAGAACAAACGGAGAAATTATGTTTAAAGCTATTATTTGTATTTTAGCGGGCTTGGGCGCCGGTCTCGGCACGGGCTTTGCCGGTATGAGCGCCGCCGCGGTGATAAGCCCTATGCTTATTGCTTTTTTAAATATGGACCCTTATATGGCTGTGGGCATTGCCCTTGCAAGCGATGTTTTGGCAAGCGCCGTTTCAGCCTATACCTACGGAAAAAATAAAAATCTTGATATTAAAAACGGCATTATTATGATGATCTCCGTTTTGGCTTTCACCTTTTGCGGCAGCTTTGTTGCAAGCATTGTGCCGAAAACCGCAATGGGCGGCTTTTCGGTGTTTATGACCTTTATTTTGGGCGTTAAATTTATTGTAAAGCCCGTTGTTGCGCCTAAAAAACGCCTTTCGTCCGCCACGGTGCGCCAAAAGGCGGTGCGCTCGGTAATATGCGGCGCAGGTGTCGGGTTTATCTGCGGCTTTGTGGGCGCGGGCGGCGGTATGATGATGCTGCTTGTGCTTACCTCTGTTTTGGGGTACGAGCTTAAAACCGCCGTTGGCACAAGCGTGTTTATTATGAGCGCCACCGCATTTACGGGCTCCGTAAGCCATTTTGCAATAGGCGGCGCGCCCGATATTGGGGCGCTTGCGGTTTGCGTTGTAAGCACTCTTGTTTTCGCGCAGCTGGCGGCGGTAATTGCAAACAAGGCAAAGCCCGAAACGCTTAACCGCGTTACGGGCGCGGTTCTTGTAATATTGGGCATTGCAATATTTGCGGTAACAAAATTAAAATAGCATATTTACATTTTAATCGGCTTTAACCTTCCTGTATTATGCGGCAGGGAGGTGATTTTTTATGGAAGAATACGGATATGTGCGCGTTTCAAGCGTGGACCAGAACGAGGAACGGCAGCTAATAGCGCTTTGCGAACGCAGTGTGCCTGCAAAAAACATTTTTAAGGATAAGCAGTCCGGCAAGGATTTTGAACGGCCGCAGTATAAAAAGCTGTTGAAAAGGCTTAAGGCGGGGGATCTGCTTTATGTTTTAAGTATTGACCGTTTGGGCCGCAATTACGAGGAGATACAAAAGCAATGGCGCATTTTAACAAAGGAAATAGGCGCCGATATCTGCGTTATTGATATGCCGCTTTTAGATACGCGGAACGGCAAGGACCTTATGGGAACGTTTATTGCGGACCTTGTTTTGCAGATTCTTTCGTTTGTGGCGCAAAACGAACGCGAAAGTATTAAAAAACGGCAGGCGCAGGGCATTGCCGCCGCAAAGGCAAAGGGAGTATTGTTCGGCAGACCTGAAATACCTATCCCCGACGGCTTTGCAAAGACAGTGCGGCTGTGGGACAGAGGACTTATTTCCACCGACGCGGCGCTTAAAAAGTGCGGTATGAGCAAAAGCACGTTTTACCGCCGCCGCCGCGAGCTGAAGCTTATAAAAAAGTAAAACAGGAGTTCAAAAGGTGTACCTTTTGAACTCCTGCTTTATATGTTGATTTTACCATACAAACCCTTGTATTTCAAGAATTATTTTCCATATTTATCCTTTTTTTCTGAAAAAGCATAAGTAAATTTTGTAATTTGAACTTATGTCAAAAGGTACACCTTTTGAGAAAAGCTATTATAAAAAGGGGAATTACTGTTATGTTAAAATCCAAAAAGCTTAAAAAACTTATTACGGTTGCTTTAACCGTAATACTTGTTATTGCGCTTTCCGCAGGAACAAGCATTTTAGTAAATAAAAAAGGCTCGGTGCAGTCGTCCGTTATGGTTAAAAACGGGCTTTCGGCTTACGAGCTTGCGGTTAAAAACGGTTATAACGGCACGGTTAAGGATTGGCTTGACTCATTAAACGGAAAATCTGCATATCAGCTTGCGGTAAGCGCAGGCTATAACGGCACCGAAAACGAATGGGCGCAAAGCCTTAATGCGTTGATTTCAAGCGGCGTTCAAAGCATTAAAACCGCTTGCTTTAATTCTGAGGGTCAGCTTGTAATCACCCTTTCGGACGGAACCGAGCTTAACCTCGGAAATGCCGTAGGCAAAAACGGTGCCGACGGCGCAAACGGAGTTGACGGAAAAGACGGGGTTAACGGTAAAGACGGACTTAACGGAAAGGACGGGGTTAACGGTAAGGACGGGGTTAACGGTAAGGACGGGGTTAACGGTAAGGACGGCTCTGACGGTAAAAACGGCACAAACGGAATCGACGGAGTAAGCATATCCGGCGCCGCCGTAAACGAAAGCGGTGAGCTTGTTCTATCTTTTTCGGATAATAAAACCGTGAATGCGGGCAAGGTTGTAGGTGTAGCAGGCATTAAGGGCGATAAGGGTGACAAAGGCGACCAAGGCGAGCAGGGTGAGCAGGGAATACAGGGTATTCAGGGCGAAAAAGGCGAACAGGGCGACAGCATAACCGATATCAGCATTACCGGCAGTACAATGACGGTTAAGCTAAGCACCGGCCGCACCTTTAACTTTGAAAATATAAGGGGTGCAGACGGAAAAGACGGTATTTCACCCAAAATAAGAATAAACGCCGAAACGGGATTATGGGAAATTTCGGAAGACGACGGCGAAAACTGGACCTCTACCGCGGTATCGGCACTCGGAACAAAGGGCGATAAGGGCGACACGGGTGCTCAGGGTGAAAAAGGAGACAAAGGCGAGCAAGGTATACAAGGGGAAAAAGGTGAGACCGGCGCTCAGGGCGAGCAGGGAATACAAGGTATTCAAGGCGTTCAAGGTGAAAAGGGCGATACCGGTGCAACAGGAGCCGCCGGTGCTAAAGGCGATAAAGGCGACAAGGGTGACCAAGGCGAACAGGGAATACAGGGTATACAAGGTGAAAAAGGCAAAGACGGAATTTCGCCGAAAATAAAAATAAATCCGCTTACAAACGAATGGGAAATTTCAACCGATAACGGGCTTACATATGTTTCCACCGAAATAAAAGCTACGGGCGCTAAAGGTGATAAGGGCGACCAAGGCATACAGGGTGAGAAAGGTGAAACCGGAGCCGCAGGCGCTAAAGGCGAAAAGGGAGACAAAGGCGACACCGGCGCACAGGGCGAGCAGGGTATACAAGGTATTCAAGGCATACAAGGCATACAAGGCGTTCAAGGCATACAGGGCGAAAAAGGCGAGACAGGTGCACAAGGCGAAAAAGGTGAGAAAGGCGACCAAGGTGAAAAGGGAGATAAGGGTGCTGACGGCGTAAGCGTTATCGGCGTTACAATAAATGAAGATAACAAACTGGTTATCACCTTGTCCGAGGGCGACCCGATAATAATTGACAAATCGGTAGTGGGGGCAGACGGTAAGGACGGCAACGGAATATCCAAGGTTACATTAACCGAGGATTTTTACCTTGTATTTGATTATACCGACGGAACAAGCTCCGATAAAATAGGCCCGATAAAGGGCAAGGACGGTGCAAACGGCGCTGACGGCTTAACCCCGATATTAACCCTTGACAACGAAAGCGGCGACCTTTCGGTTAAATACGGCGAAAGCGGCACTGTAACACTGCTTGGCAATATTAAGGGCATTAAAGGCGATAAGGGAGATAAAGGCGTAGACGGAAAATCGGCTTACGAGCTGTATATTGCCGCCCACCCCGAATATACCGGCACGCAGGAGGAATGGCTTGCCGCGCTTAAAGGCGAAAAAGGCGATACCGGCAGGGGAATTGAAAAAACAGAGATTGTTAATGGTGAACTTATTGTTACTTATACTGACAATACTACTCAAAATGTAGGTAAGGTAAAAGAAGACGATTATACAGAATATCTGAAATTCGAAAGGCTTTCGGACGGCACTTTGTCGGTGGCGATAAAAGAGGATTATAAAAGATTCGTAAAAAAAATAGTAATACCTTCGGAATATTACGGTTTTAAGGTTACTAAGATATCAAAGGAGGGATTTTACTATTGCGATATGTTGGAGGAAATCGTTTTACCTGAAAGCTTATTATATATTGAAACTTATGCATTTCGCGCTTGTAAATCACTTAAAAAAATAACTATACCTAAGAATGTTAAAGAGATAGGTTCAAGTATTTTAGACGGCTCCGTAGTAGAAGTGAAGTTTGAAAAAACTAACGGTTGGTATCAATATTATGAAAAATACAATTCCGGCGGAAATATTACAGGTTCGTATGCAGTAGACGAAGCGGTAATGAGTTCACCTGAAAAAGCCGCCGAAAAATTAAAAGAAAAATACGAATATTATCCGTCAACAAGCGGTCATTCGCGATTGGACGGATATACTTTCAAAAATACAGATTAAAGAGAAAGGAAAGTAAAAAATGAAATTCACACCCGAAATATGTGAAAAGCTTAGTTATTATGTTTACAGGTTGATAGACCCACGAAACGGGGAGACTTTTTATGTAGGCAAAGGAAAGGGAAACCGTGTTTTTGAGCACATCAACAATGCTGTGAACACAGCGGAAAACAGTAATGATGATAACGAGAAATTAAAAAGAATACGTGAAATTACGGGTGCTGGGTTGGAAGTGATACATATTATTCACCGCTACGGACTTGACGAAGAAACGGCTTTTGAAGTTGAGGCTGCAATAATCGATTGTTATCCCGGCCTTACTAATATTAAAAGCGGATATTGCAGTGAGCGCGGAGTTACAAATTCGGAAATAATAATTAAAGAACTTGGGGCTGCCGAATATGAAGAACCCGAAGATATAGATTATTTAATTATAAAAACCACAAAAGCAGAGGTTGAAAATTGCGACGGCGATTTGTATGAGGCAACACGAAAATCGTGGAGAGTCAGCAAAGAACACGCCGATAAGGTGCCGTATGTGTTTTCTGTTATAAACGGCGTTGTGAGAGCGGTGTACAGGGTTGAAAATTGGATTTTAAGCGGAACAGATCGCTATGAGTTTATCGGGGACAAGGCAGACAGTGAAATTTGGGAACGCTTTGCAGATAAACGAATACCACAGAAGTACAGTCAAAAAGGTTCTGCAAATCCTGTAATATATAAAAAATGATCTGGTTGTTCAAAAACAGAAAGGAGAGACGGATTGCCACAGCCGTTTACACGGCTTCGCAATGACTAAATGGTCTGTCATTCTGAGTGCGGAGCACGAAAGAATCCGTAATACCCTTAGGGGAGAAACGGATTGCCGCGGGGCTAAAGCCCCTCGCAATGACAAGGAGGCGAGAAAACGGATTGCCACAGCCGCTTACACGGCTTCGCAATGACAAGAAAACGGGCTGCATTTGCAGCCCGTTTAATAATTTATTTTCCCACGCAAAAGCGGCGGAATATTTCATCTGTTACCTCGTTTGTAACGCGCCTGCCGGTAAGCTCAAGCAGGGCGGCCAACGCGTCGTCCACGCAAACGCCCACCGCGTCTAACGTACAGCCCGAATTTATTGCGTTTACAGCCTCCGTTACTCCGTCAAGCGCGCGAACCGCGCAGGCGCGCTGGCGCTCGTTCATAAGCACGGCGCTGTCGGGGTCAAGGCTTGCCGTGCCCGAAATTTCGGCTATTGCGCGGCAAAGCTCGGTATAGCCCTTTCCGCTTTGCGCGGCGGTTTCTACGGTTATAAAGCCGTTGAATACCGTTTTGTCTATTTTGCTTTCAAGGTCTGATTTATTAAGTATAATTATGGCGCTGCGGTTTTTAATGCCGTTTATAAGCTTAATATCGTCGTCAGTCAACGGTTCGGCGCTGTTAAACACGGCTAAAATAAGCTCTGCCGCCTCAATGCGCGCCTTTGCGCGCTCCACGCCTATTTTTTCCACCGTATCCTCGGTGGTGCGTATGCCTGCGGTATCTGCAAGGCGCAGTAATATGCCGCCTGCGGTTACGGTCTCCTCAATAACGTCGCGCGTGGTGCCTGCAACCTCGGTTACTATTGAGCGTTCGGCACCGCTTAGCATATTCATAAGCGTGGATTTGCCGACATTCGGCTTGCCCACGATTACGGTTTCAATGCCTTCCCTTAAAACCCTGCCGGCGTCGTAGGTTGAAAGCATTGCCGTTATGCTTTCCTTTGCGGCGGAAAGCATTTTTAAAAAGCTTTCGCGGTCAAGACCTTCTATATCCTCGTCGGGGTAATCCGAATATGCGGCAACAGAAGCCGCCGCCGCCGTAAGGTCGGCGATAATTTTATCGGTCTTTTCGCTTAATTTGCCTATATGGGCGGCTCTTGAAAGCCTTAATTCCGATTCGGATTTTGCGGATATAAGCCCCATAATGCTTTCAGCCTTTGTAAGGTCGGTTTTTCCATTTAAAAAGGCGCGTTTTGTAAATTCGCCCGGCTCGGCAGGGGCGGCGCCGTTTTCTAAAATAAGGCGCAGAATATCGCGCAAAAGTATTCTGCCGCCGTGAACCGATATTTCAACCACGTCTTCGCCCGTGTAGCTTTTAGGCGCTTTAAAAACAAGGGCTACGCCGTCGTCAAGCGTTTTGCCGTTTTGCTTTATTTCGCCGTATGCGGCGCGGTAGCCCGCAAGCGATGAAAGCGGCTTGCCCGAAAAGGGGAAAAACACCTTATCGGCAATGCTTACGGCGTTTTCGCCCGATATTCTTATAACGCCTATCGAGCTTTCGCCGAGGGGCGTTGCAATCGCCGCTATTGTGCGGTATAGCATATTTACACTTCCTTTAAATTAAGCTTCGGCACGCTTTTTGAGCGTGCCGAAAACGGGTAATTTCAGTCGCAGCTGCGGCAGTGCCTTAACCAAAGCGCAATAACGGTGGCTATAAGCAGAATTATTGCAAATATGGCAATAGGAACAATTGCCGAGGTTACAAATTCAGCAGCATAAGCGCCTGCAATCGCGCCGGCCAAGAAGAAAAACAGTGCCGCAAGCACGCATACAACCGCGGCTGAGCAACGGGTGGTTCTTCTTATACGGCAGGAGTTATTTCTTAATTCTTCATTGCAATACATATTTCACTTGTCCTTTCGTTTTTGTAAGATCCGGATCAATACATTATATGAAAGGGCAAATGGACAGGTGACTGTTTGCTTACTTCATAAACTCATACATAGCGCGGTAGCACATATACACATCAAATTTAGCGGTGGTTTCAAACGGCGCGTGCATTGAAAGCACCGGAACGCCGAGGTCTACAACGTCCACGCCCATATTGGCGATAAACATAGCAACCGTTCCGCCACCGCCGATATCAACCTTGCCAAGCTCGCCTGTTTGCCATATAATACCTGCGTTATCAAGCATATTGCGTATTTGCGCAACATATTCGGCAGAGGCGTCCGACGTGCCGGATTTGCCCCTTGCCCCCGTATATTTTGTAACAACAACGCCATAATTTAAGAAAGAGGCGTTCTTTTTTTCCATAACGTCCTGAAAAGTGGGGTCAAGACCGGCGTTAACGTCTGCCGAAAGGCATTTTGAGTTTCTTAATGCCACGGTCGGGTCGCCGTTTTGCATTTTTGCAAGGTCACCTATAACAAAGCGCAGAAAATCGGATTCAAGCCCCGTATTTCCGCAGGAGCCGATCTCCTCTTTATCGGTAAGAATGGCAAGCGCGGTTTTTTCGGGCTTTTCAACCTCTAAAACAGCGGTTAAGGCAGGGTAGGCGCAAACGCGGTCGTCCTGACCGTAGGAGCCGATAAGCGAGCGGTCGAAGCCGATATCGGTGGATTTTGCGGCAGGCACCATTTCAAGCTCGGCTGAAAGGAAATCCTCTTCGGTCACGCCGTATTTTTCGTTTAAAAGCTTTAAAATGTTAAGCTTTACAAGCTCGCTGCCCTTATCATCCTTAAACGGGTGGCTGCCTACAAGCACGTTAAGCTCTTCGCCCTTTACGCCCTCGTTTAACGGGCGCTTTATCTGCTCGGAAGCCAAGTGCGGCAGCAGGTCGTTTATAACAAATTTAGGCTCGTTTTCGTTTTCGCCTATCGATACTTCCTTTACGGTGCCGTCCTTAAGCACAAAAACACCGTGAAGCGAAAGCGGAACCGCCGTCCACTGGTATTTTTTAATACCGCCGTAATAATGGGTTTTAAAAAGTGCTAAATCGGTATCCTCATAAAGCGGATTGGGTTTTAAATCAAGGCGCGGCGAATCGATATGCGCGGCGGTAATGTTAACGCCCTGCTCTACGGGCTGTTCGCCTATAACCGCCAATGCAAGGGTCTTTCCGCGGTTGTTTATATATACCTTATCGCCCGCTTTATAGGCCTTGCCGCGGCAAAATTCGCTAAAGCCGTTTGCTTTCGCCATCTGTGTAGCGGCCTTTACAGCCTCGCGTTCGGTTTTTGCTTTGTTTAAAAAGCTTTTATAGCCCTCGCAGTATTCGTCCGCCTTATTAAGCGTTTCGTCGCTTGATACAAGCCTTCCGTTTTTGCGTTTGTAATAAAGCCTGTCCTTTAACTGTTCTGCGGTTAATTCACTCATTTGTAATTTCCTCCGTTATTTCTTTAAGTATATTTGAAAAGCGTGTTATTACCGCGTTTTCGTCGCCGTTATTATATATTATGCAGTCTGCGTGCATTTTATAAAAATCGTCCGGTTTTCCCGCGTTTATGCGAAGAAGCGCCTGCTGTTTTGTTATATTATCGCGCGCGGTTATTCTTTCCTCACGCAGCTTTTTATCAGCCAAAACCGCTATTGTTTTAACACATTCACTGTTAAGCCCGCTTTCAAACAGGGTTGGGGCGTCAAGCAGGGCGTTTTTTGAATTTGTTTCTTTTTTTACAAGCTTTACAATATGCGGTAAAAGCGTTTTGTTTAAAAGCTCGGTGTTTTCGGGCGTTTTAAAAGCCACGGCCGCCAGTTTCTTTCGGTTAAGGCTGCCGTCTTTTTCTAAAATACCGTTACCGAATACGGCGGTTAACGCCTTTAAACCCTCCGTACCTTTTTCTACCGCTTTTCTTGCAAGCAGGTCGCAGTTTACAACCTTTAGCCCAAACTGCTCTGCGGCGGCTGAAACCGTGCTTTTGCCGGCGCCCGTGGGCCCTGTAAGACCGATAATAAAGCTCATACCCTTATCACCCTGAACGCCGCCGCACGGATAAGGCGGTTATAAACCGCAAGCCCTACGCCGTTTTTTGACGGAGCGTGTATATAAATTGCCTGCACGTTTAGTTCGTCTGCCTTGCGTAATGCCGTAAAAACGCCGTGTGCTAACGTGTATTCATCAAGGGAGCTGCCGTAGGTTAATTTTGGCACGGTAATTTTTTCGCTGTCTTCCTTAAAGCAGACTGCGGCGCAGCAGGGCTTACCGTTTACAAGCTTTGCAAACCCTTCGCTTGAGCCTTCTACAAGAAAAGCCTCGGTTTTAGGCGCGTAATGCTTATATTTCATACCCGGCGAAGCTACCTTTGCGCCCTTTTCAGGTTCGGCAAGCACGGCCTTGTCAACAACCATATCGGGGAAAATTTCCCGCAGCTGTTCCGCAGTAACGGCGCCCGGCCTTAAAAGGCGCGGCGGATCTGTTACAAGCGTAATAACGGTGGACTCAACCCCCACGCCGCAATCACCGCCCATAACAACGGCGTCTATTTTGCCGTCAAGGTCTTCTAAAACGTATTTCGCCTTTGTGGGGCTGGGCCTGCCGGACGTATTGGCGGAAGGGGCGGCAAGCGGCAGACCGCTTGCATTTATAATATCGCGCGCCGTTTTATCGGACGGCATTCTTACAGCCACCGTATCAAGTCCTGCCGAAACTAAGGCGGGTATTTTTTCGGTGCGTTTAAGCACCATTGTAAGCGGACCCGGCCAAAACCGCCTTGCACACTCAAACGCGCCGTTTGGTATATCTGCGGCTATTCTGCCAAGCTCTTTAATATCTGCAATATGAACTATAAGCGGATTATCCTGCGGTCTGCCCTTTGCCGCAAACACCTTTTTTACGGCGTTTTCATCAAGCGCAGAGGCGGCAAGTCCGTATACCGTTTCGGTTGGAATTGCAACAATTCCGCCGTTTTTTAATATATCCGCTGCTTCGTTCACACTGCTTTTATAGCTTTTTTCATCTGTTTTAAGCCTTTTTGTAAGCATTAACGTCCCTCGTTTTCAGCCTTAAGCGCCTCGGTGCGGTAGTAGGTTATAAGCGCGTCGATCACCTCGTCAAGGTCGCCGTTTAATATCTGTTCAAGTTTGTAAAGCGTAAGACCTATGCGGTGGTCCGTAACGCGGCCCTGAGGATAATTGTATGTGCGTATACGCTCGCTGCGGTCGCCGGAGCCCACCTGAGAGCGGCGGTCTGAAGCAATTGCCTCGTCATGCTCCTTTTGTGCTTTATCAAGCAGGCGCGAGCGCAGAATTTTAAGCGCCTTATCCTTGTTTTTAAACTGACTGCGTTCGTCCTGACATTCAACAACGGTGCCCGTGGGGATATGCGTTACGCGTATTGCCGATGAGGTTTTATTGATGTGCTGACCGCCGGCACCTGATGAACGGAATGTATCGATCTTAAGGTCGGCGGGGTTGATTTCAAGCTCTACGTCCTCAGCCTCGGGCAGCACGGCAACGGTTACGGTTGAGGTGTGTATGCGGCCCTGAGTTTCGGTATCGGGCACGCGCTGAACGCGGTGAACGCCGCTTTCGTATTTAAGGCGTGAGTAAGCGCCCGCGCCCTCTATCATAAATACAATTTCCTTAAAACCGCCAAGCTCGGTTTCGTTGGCGCTTATGATTTCTGTATTCCAGCGGCGGCTTTCGGAATACATGGTATACATTCTGTAAAGTGTTCCTGCAAACAGCGCCGCCTCTTCTCCGCCGGCGCCGCCGCGTATTTCCACTATTACGTTTTTTTCATCGTTGGGGTCTTTGGGTAAAAGGAGTATTTTAAGCTCGTCCGAGCAAGCCGATATTTTTTCCTTTGACTCTTTAAGCTCTTCCTCGGCAAGCTCCTTCATTTCCTTATCAAGCCCGCTTTCCGAAAGGATCTGCAGCGCGTCCTCTTCAGCCGCTTTTGCCGCTTTGTATTCGCGGTATTTTTCAACTATCGGGGTCATTTCGGCGTATTCCTTCATAAGGCGCGTAAACTGCCCGTTATCCGCCGCGGTTTCAGGGCGTGAAAGCTCTGCCGATATCTGATCGTAGCGGTTGGCGACCGCCTCTATCTTTTCAAACATATTTATTCTCCGTCTTGTCTTATTATTTTTTTAAGGCTCTTTTCAGCCTTAACGCGCGGCACCATTACCTCTCTGCCGCAGCCGGTGCATTTCAATCTGAAGTCCATACCAACGCGCAGTACCGAAAACGTATCCGCTCCGCAGGGGTGCTTTTTTTTCATTAAAAGCTTGTCGCCTACCCTGATATCCATGCATTTTCCTCCAAAATATACTTTCCGTACTATTATATACCAAATTCATAAGGAAAGCAAGTGCTAAGACCCTTAAACAAAACTTCCGTTTTTATTCAAATTTTATTTATTGTTTTTTCGACAAAATTATTGTATAATATAATGAAACTGCCTTTAAGGAGTATTATGTTATGTGTGAAACAAACAGCGCGGTATACTCGCTTGGTATAGACATCGGTTCTACCACTGCCAAAATAGTTCTGCGCAGGGGCGACAGTATTATACTTGAACGCTATGAACGCCATTTTTCGCAGGTGCGTGAAAAAACGGCGGAGCTGTTGCGGCTTGTTAAGGAAAATACCGCAGACGGCGGTATTAAAGCGGCAATATCAGGCTCTGCGGGCTTAGGTCTTGCAGAGGCGGCGCACATACCGTTTGTGCAGGAGGTTTTTGCAACGGCGCAGGTGGTAAAGCTGCGCGAGCCGGATGCCTCTTGCGTTATTGAGCTTGGCGGGGAAGACGCAAAAATAATTTTTTTTAAAGGCGGTATAGACGAACGTATGAACGGCAGCTGCGCGGGCGGCACTGGCGCGTTTATTGACCAAATGGCAACGCTGCTTAACATAACGGTAGACGAGCTTGATAAATTAAGCCTTAACGCGGGCAGGCTGTACCCCATAGCCTCGCGCTGCGGCGTTTTTGCAAAAACGGATATTCAGCCGCTTTTAAATCAAGGCGCCAGAAAGGAAGACGTTGCGGCAAGCATTTATCAGGCGGTTGTAAACCAAACCATTGCGGGGCTGGCGCAGGGCAGAAAAATTGACGGCAAGGTGCTGTTTTTAGGCGGTCCGCTTTATTATTGCAAGGGCTTGGGGCAGAGGTTTAAGGAAACCCTTAAATTAGACGATGAACATGCGGTATTCCCCGAATATGCGCGGTTTGCGGTGGCGCTCGGCGCATCGTATTATGCGGAACAGCAGACAGATGTTTTTACTGCCGACGAGCTTTTAAGCCTTGTTGAAAACGCGGCGAATATGTCTGCGGGAAAGGGACGTTTAAAGCCGCTTTTTGCAAATGATGATGAGTATAACGAGTTTAAGCGCCGCCACGCCGAATCGTCGGTTAAAAACGCGGATATTGAAAAATACAGCGGCAAGGCATATCTCGGTATAGACTGCGGCTCTACCACCACAAAGCTGTGTCTGCTTAATGAAAATAACGAAATACTCTATTCGTACTATGCTTCAAACCAAGGCAACCCCGTTGAAATTGTGCGCGAGCAGCTGACCGAGATTTATAAAAGGTGCGGCAACCGTATAACAATTGCAGGCTCGGCGGTTACAGGCTACGGCGAGGAGCTTATAAAGCACGCCTTTTCGCTTGATTTAGGGCTTGTTGAAACTATTGCGCACTATACTGCCGCAAAGTATTTCGAGCCTGACGTGGGCTTTATACTCGATATAGGCGGGCAGGATATTAAGTGCTTTAAAATAAGAAACGGCGCTATTGACAGCATAATGTTAAACGAGGCTTGCTCTTCGGGCTGCGGCTCGTTCCTTGAAACCTTTGCAAAGGCTATGGATTACTCAATAGCGGATTTTGCGGCAAAGGGGCTTAAGGGCACGGCGCCCGTTGACCTCGGCAGCCGCTGCACGGTGTTTATGAACTCATCTGTAAAGCAGTCGCAAAAGGACGGCGCAACGGTTGAGGATATATCGGCAGGGCTTTCGATAAGCGTTGTTAAAAATGCGCTTTACAAGGTTATTCGCGCCTCGTCCGCCGCGGAATTAGGCGAAAAAATAGTGGTTCAGGGCGGCACATTTTATAACGACGCGGTTTTGCGCGCCTTTGAAAGGGAAATAGGGCATAACGTTATCCGCCCCTCGATAGCGGGGCTTATGGGGGCTTACGGCGCGGCGATTTATTCCAAAAAATGCGAAAAATCGGGTATTATTCCGCCCGAAGCTTTAAAAAGCTTTACGCACACGGCAAAGTCTGCGGTATGTCAGGGCTGCACCAACCGGTGCAGGCTTACGGTAAACTCGTTTGGAGACGGCAAGAGGTTTATTTCGGGCAATCAATGCGAAAAGGGACTCGGAAAAGCAACAGCGGGCGAACAGCTGCCGAACCTTTATGAATTTAAGAGAAATTATCTTACAAGTCTTAAATCGGAAAACGGCGCGCGCGGCACGGTGGGTATGCCGTTGGCTCTCGGAATGTACGAGCTTTTGCCGCTTTGGCACGCAGTATTTACAAGGCTCGGCTTTAACGTTAAGGTCTCTCCCATGTCCACCCGCCGCATTTACGAAAAGGGGCAGTTTTCAATCCCGTCGGACACGGCGTGTTACCCTGCAAAAATAATGCACGGGCATATTGAAACGCTGATAACGGACGGTGTTGACGCGATTTTTTACCCCTGCCTTACCTACAATATGGACGAAAAAATGACTGATAATCATTATAACTGCCCTGTTGTAGCCTATTATTCCGAGCTTTTAAACGGCAACGTTGAAGAGCTTAAACGGGTTAAATTTTTATACCCCTACCTTAATATTAACAGTAAAAAGGAGCTTGCAAAGGAGCTTTACACTTATCTCGGTAAATTCTATAACGGAATTACAAAATCGGAAGTAAAAGCGGCGGTTGAATACGGACTTACGCGTTACGCCGAATATATGAACGCCGTAAGGGAAGAGGGCGCGAGGGCGCTTAAATTCGCGAGGGAAAACAACAAGCGCATTATGATATTGGCAGGCAGACCTTACCATATAGACGCGGAAATAGGCCACGGCATTGATAAGCTTGCCAATACACTTGGGTTTGTTGTGGTAAGCGAGGACAGCGTTTTCCGCCTTGCAGAGCCTTTCACGGTAAAGGTTTTGAACCAGTGGACATACCACGCGCGGCTTTATCGCGCGGCGCGCTACGCCGCAGAGCATAAAGATACCGAGCTTGTGCAGTTAGTGTCCTTCGGGTGCGGGGTGGACGCTATTACCACCGACGAGGTGCGCGAAATTTTAGAAAGCCGCGGCAAATTTTACACCCAAATTAAAATCGACGAGATAACCAACCTCGGCGCGGTAAAAATAAGGCTGCGCTCGCTTATAGGCGCGCTTAACGAAAGGGGAGACGGCAGTGGAAGAGCGTAAGTACATACCTTTTACAGAGGAAATGCGAAAGGAGTACACAATACTTGTGCCCAATATGCTGCCGCGCCACTTTAAAATATTTTTAAAGATATTTGAAGACTACGGCTATAAAATGGAGCTTCTTGAAACATCGGGGCACAGAATTATAGAAACAGGGCTTAAATACGTGCATAACGATACCTGTTACCCTGCAATTCTTGTTATCGGGCAGTTTATAGACGCACTTAATTCCGGCAAATACGATCCGCACAAAACCGCACTTATACTTTTTCAAACAGGCGGCGGCTGCCGCGCTTCAAACTATATTTTTCTTTTAAGAAAAGCGCTTGAACGCGCGGGCTACGGCTATGTTCCGGTTATTTCGCTTAACCTTGCGGGGCTTGAAAAGCACCCCGGCTTTAAGCTTACAGTACCTATGCTGCACAGGCTTTTTTACGGCATAATTTACGGGGATATGCTGTTAAGCCTTGTAAATCAGTGCAAGCCGTATGAAAAAAACAAGGGGCAGACAGAGCGCCTTGCCGACGAGCTGACGGCACTGCTTGCAAACAAGATGCAGACAGAGGGAATATCCTTTAAAAAGGTTAAACAAAACTGCAAAATGATACTTTCGCGCTTTGCGGAAATACCGCGCGAAAAAGAGGGAAAGGTAAAAGTAGGCGTAGTGGGGGAAATATATGTAAAATATTCTCCGCTTGGGAACAACAACCTTGAGCAGTTTTTAACAGACGAGGGCGCCGAGGTGGTAGTACCGGGTCTTCTTGACTTTTTTATGTACTGCATAGTATCGAATATTTCGGATATAGAGCTTTACGGTTTACATAAAATCAGAAAGCCGGCGCTCGATTTTGTATTCAAATATCTGCAAAAGCAGCAAAACGAAATAATTGGGCTGATGAAAGCAGACGGCAATTTTACACCGCCTACGCCCATTTCGCATACAATGGAACTGATAAAGGATTTTATGGGCTTCGGCACAAAGATGGGCGAGGGTTGGCTATTACCCGCCGAAATGCTTGAATTAAACGACGAGGGCGTGCATAATATTGTTTGCACACAGCCGTTTGGCTGCCTGCCTAACCATATATGCGGCAAGGGTATGATGAAACCGCTTAAAGAGAAAAACTCCGATATGAATATTGTAGCTATTGATTACGATTCGGGCGCTTCAAAGGTTAATCAGGAAAACCGCATTAAGCTTATGCTTTCAAACGCAAGAGCAAATTTGGCAGATAAAAACAGGGAAAACGGCATTTTAGCGGAAAAAGAAAAAAATTTTCAAAAAGTACTTGACAAATAAATTCCGTTGTGCTATTATTACCACAACAAAGATAAAACCTGTGATTAAGAAGAGTAGCTTTACCAAAAGTGTTTAGAGAGCGGTTGACGGTGGAAATACCGCGGCGGAGGTATAAGTGAATGGACTTATGAGGGCGGCACGAAAGCGTTTTTGCGAGTAGCGGCCGACGGGAACCGTACCCGTTATCAATTCGGCTTACATAATGAGGTGTAAGAAATGAGCGGTCGGCACAGCCGGCAACTTGGGTGGTACCGCAGGATTACAAGTCTTGTCCCATATATTATATGGGATAAGGCTTTTTTGTTTTATACAGCTTTTGGAGGCAACTTTATGATATTATTAACTAAACGATGGCGAATGTGCAATTTTTCTTAAAAACACAAAATTAAAAACAAAAGGGAGAAATTCACAATGAAAAAAATGATATCTTTATTATCGGCAGCAGTTTTAATGTTCAGCTTTGCGGGCTGTGGGAAAAAAGAGGCTAAGATCCCCGTAATAGGTATAAGCCAGTACGGCGAGCACGCGTCGCTTGATAACTGCCGCGAGGGCTTTTTGGAAGGTCTTAAAGAGGCAGGACTTGAAGAAAACAAGGACTTTAAAATAGATTATCAAAACGCTTCGTTTGATAACTCAACCGCAACCCAGATAGCGCAAAACTTCTCTTCAAAAAACGTTGCGCTTATGTGCGCAATTGCAACCCCCTCGGCTACCGCATGCTTTGCCGCGGCAGAGGATAAGGACATTCCGGTTGTATTTAACGCCATTACCGACCCGAAAGAGGCAAAGCTTACCGAGGGTAATATTACCGGCGTTTCTGATAAGCTGCCCGTGGATCCTCAGCTTGAGCTTATAAGAAAATTACAGCCCGAAGCTAAAACAATCGGCATTATATACACCACAAGCGAGCCCAACTCGGTTTCAGCCATTGCCGAATATAAAGAAAAAGCGGGTAAATATGGTTTTGAAATAGTAGATATCGGCGTTGCGGACCAAGCCTCTGTAACACAGGCGGCAGATACGCTTATAAACAAAAAGGTAGATTGCATTACAAACCTTACCGATAACAATGTTGTGGGCGTTTTACCCTCAATTCTTGAAAAAACAAACGCCGCCAAAATTCCGGTATACGGCAGTGAAATAGAGCAGGTTAAAAAGGGCTGTGTGGCGTCTGCGGGTATTGATTACATTGAGCTTGGCAAAATGGCGGGCAAACAGGCTGCGGCAATTTTAAAGGGTGAGAAGAAGGCAAGCGATATGCCGTATGAGACCGTTACCGAATACAGCACCTATATCAATTCGGACGCAACCTCGGCTATGGGCATTACCGTTCCGTCCGATATAGCTGAAAAAGCTATCGAATGCAAATAATACTTTTCGGAGAAAAATAATGCTTGATTTAATTATAAGCACATTAACCCAAGGGTTTATATATGCAATGCTTTCGTTCGGTATATATATAACCTACAAAATACTTGATTTTCCGGATCTATCGGTAGACGGCAGCTTCCCGCTGGGGGCTGCCGTGACCGCTGTATTGCTTGTAAAGGGGGTTAACCCTTATTTAACCCTTTTGGCGGCGGTGGCGGTAGGCGCCGCGGCAGGGTTTGTTACGGGCTTTATACACGTAAGGCTTAAGGTACGCGATCTGCTTGCGGGCATTATTACAATGACTGCGCTTTTTTCGGTAAATCTGCAAATTGCAGGCTCTAACCTGTCGGTTGCAAGAACAACCGACACTGTGTTTACCGCGGCGCCCACAATGGCGCTTTTCGGTTCGCTTTCCCTTATTTGGAGAAAGCTTATAGTATCGCTTATAATAATGCTTATATGCAAAATACTGCTTGATTTGTATTTTAAAACCAAAAACGGATTTTTACTTCGTGCGGTAGGCGATAACAGCGCTCTTGTAACTACCCTTGCTAAGGATATGGGCAGAATTAAAATAATCGGTCTTGTAATATCTAACGCGCTTGTAGCGCTTTCGGGTGCGGTTGTATGCCATGAGCAGCGCTCCTTTTCGGCTATGATGGGAACGGGGCAAATGGTATTCGGCTTGGCGGCGGTGATTATCGGTACCACGCTGTTCAGAAAAATGAGCTTTGTAAAGGGCACAACGGCGGTAATTGCCGGCAGTGTAATATATAAGGCCTGCATACAGATTGCAATAAGCTTAGGACTTCCCGCCAATCTTTTAAAGCTTATAACGGCGGTGCTGTTCCTTGTTATACTGGTTTTGGGTAATTTCGAGAAAGGCGCGGTGAAAAAAAGTGTTAGAGCTTAAAAATATTTCTAAAATATATAATCCCGGCCTTGTTACCGAAATGTGCCTTTTTGATAATTTCAATCTAACCGTGAAGGACGGCGAGTTTGTATCGGTTATAGGCAGTAACGGCAGCGGCAAGACCTCAATGCTTAATATTATTTGCGGCAGTATTCCCGTAAACGGCGGAGAGGTGCTTATAAACGGTAAGTGCATAAACCGCCAAAAGGACTTTGAGCGTTATTCGCATATAGGCAGGGTTTATCAAAATCCGGCAATGGGTAACTGCCCTAATATGACAATACTTGAAAATATGTCCCTTGCCGATAATAAGGGAAAGCCATTCGGTCTTTCGTTTGCGCTTAATAAAAAACGGTTTGAAAATTATAGGGAGCAGCTGGCGGCTTTAGGGCTTGGGCTTGAGGATAAGCTGCACGTTAAAATGGGTTCGCTTTCAGGCGGGCAAAGGCAGGCGGTATCGCTGCTTATGGCTACTATGACGCCTATCGATTTTCTTATTTTAGACGAGCATACAGCGGCGCTTGACCCCAAAACTGCGGAAATTATAATGGAGCTTACCGATAAAATTGTGAAAGAAAAAAAGCTTACCGCAATAATGGTAACGCACAATCTGCGGTATGCCGTTGAATACGGCTCGCGGCTTTTAATGATGGATAAGGGCAATATAATTCTTGATAAATCGGGCTTTGATAAGAAAAACGCCTCGGTTGATGAAATTCTTGAAATATTCAATAAAATAAGTATTGAATGCGGTAACTGATAAAACCCCCGTTCAGCGTTTAAAAAACGCCGAACGGGGGTTATTTTGTAAGCAGACGTTATATAACCTTACTTAAGAAATCCTTAAGCCGTGGGCTTTTCGGGTTACCGAATACCTCTTCGGGTGTTCCTTCCTCCATAATTATGCCCTCGTCTATAAACAGCACACGGTCTGCAACCTCGCGTGCAAAGCCCATTTCGTGGGTTACAACAGCCATTGTCATACCGTCGTCTGCAAGCGCCTTCATAACGTTTAAAACCTCGCCTACCATTTCGGGGTCAAGCGCGCTTGTAGGCTCGTCAAACAGCATAACGTCCGGTTGCATACAAAGCGCGCGCACAATGGCTACACGCTGCTTCTGTCCGCCCGAAAGCTGAGAGGGGTAGGCGTTGGCTCTGTCTGCAAGGCCTACGCGTTCAAGCAGCTTGAGCGCACGCTCTTCGGCTTCGCTTTTTGTGACTTTTTTAAGCTTTATCGGGGCTAAGGTCATATTTTTAAGCACTGTCATATTGGGGAACAGATTAAACTGCTGGAACACCATACCCATTTTTTGGCGGTGCTTGTTTATGTTAATTTTCGGGTCTGTTATGTCAACGCCCTCAAAATATATTTTGCCGCCGGTAGGCTCTTCAAGCAGGTTGAGAGTGCGCAGAAAGGTTGATTTGCCCGATCCCGACGGACCGATTATAACAACAACCTCGCCCTTGTGAATTTCGGTGTTTATGCCCTTTAAAACCTCTATCTTACCGAAGGATTTTTCAAGACCTTCGGCTTTTATTAAAACATCATCAGCGCTCACTGCTTCTCAGCCTCCTTTCAAGTATGCTTACAAGCTTTGTAAGTATCATAACAATTATAAGGTAAACCAAAGCTACTGTAATAAGCGGCATAAAGTATGAATATGTGCGGCCGGCAATAGCGTTTCCTGCCTTAGTTAAATCTACAACGCCAACGTAACCAGCAACAGAGGTTTCCTTTAAAAGGGCTATAAATTCGTTACACAGGGTAGGGAGCACCGCCTTAAACATCTGCGGTATAATAATGTGAGCCATAGTTTGAATATAATTAAGACCAAGGCTTCTGCCCGCTTCGAACTGCCCATTATCAACAGACATTATTCCGCCGCGGAATATTTCTGCAACATATGCGCCGGAGTTAATGCCGAATGCTAAAATTCCTATCGGAACGCCGTCGCGCACAGAAACAAAAATAATAAAGTAGGCTATCATTAACTGCACAACAACAGGCGTGCCGCGTATTACGGTAAGGTAAAGCTTTGCTATAAAGTTAAGTATTGAAAGCAGTATATACCCAATACCGCCTTTTTTGCGCATTTTATCCGCATTTTTATCGTATGTAGAGCGAACGGCGGCAACAATTATACCGATTACAATACCGATAATAAGCGCGCCGAAAGTGATTTTAAGCGTGTTTTGAAAACCGGTAATCATTTGCTTGTAGCGGTTTCCGTTAATAAATACAAATTTGAATTCGTCCGCCAAATGCAAAAACATTTCCTTAATTGAAGTGATAATGTTATTGAAGACATTAAGTGTTATCGGCAAATAAAGCATCTCCTTTCATATATCAAAAACAGGGCGGTTATAAACCGCCCTTAATTAAAAACCTTAATCAGTCAGCTTTTATATATTTGTCAACAACCTTCTGGAATTCGCCGCTTGCCTTAAGCTCGTTAAGCGCGTCGTTAACCTTCTTTTGAAGTTCGGGGTTTTTCTTTGAGAAGCAGATAGCGTAATCCTCGTTAGTAAATTCGGTATCAAGAATTTTAAGACCGCTGTTAGCCGCAATATAAGCCTTTGCAGGCTCGTTATCAATTATAACGCAGTCAACCTTGCCGCTCTTAAGCGCTTCAATTGCTACTGAACCGTTTGCATAACCTATAACGTTTTCTTCACCGTAGCCGCCGTTTTCGGGAGTATCGGAAGCATAAATATAACCGGTAGTGCCCTGCTGAGTGCCTATCTTCTTGCCCTCAAGATCGTCTTTTGACTTTATATCGCTGCCTTCCTTAACGATTACAACCTGAATACCCTTTGCATAAGAATCGGAGAAGTTAACCTTTTGCTTTCTTTCATCTGTAACGGTCATACCCGCCATACCCATATCGTATTTGCCGGTTTGAACGCCCGGAATTATCGAGTCAAAGTCAACGTCGGCAATTTCAAGCTTTAAGCCTAACTTATCCGCAATAAGCTTTGCAACCTCAGCGTCTATACCGATAATAGTTTCACCGTCTTTGTATTCATAAGGCGGAAACTCTGCATTGGTAGCCATCGTAAGAGTGCCTGCCTTTGCAGTAAGGCTGTCGCCTGATTTATTTGCCTCTGATGTTGTTTTTCCGTTACCGCCGCAGCCGCAGCAAACTGCCGCAATAGCTAAAGCGGCAATACCGCTGATAAGCTTTGTTGTGAATTTCATTTAAAACGTCTCCTTTAAAATTTGTTTTTAATTTTTAAACTAATGTGAGTATACCACCATTAACTGCCGTTGTCAATACAAAAATGCATAAATATTAAATATTCTGCAAATATGTGCATAAATTCGCGTTATATAATGCACGTATTGGTTAATATGCAGATTATATGCATAAAATTTTTAATAATGCATATTTATGCACTAAAAGACGCTGTGCATACTGAAGGTAGTATCCTCGCTCACCTGATGCAGCAGCATTTTAATGTTTTCTATGCGTTCCTTAAAATCGTTTTCTTCCTCTGCCTTGCTGTAAACGCAAAGCTCGCTTATAGCAAGCTCTATTTCGTCTATGCTGTCGTGCGTTACAAAAAATGAAAGGGGGCCTTCCTTTTTATCCCACAGCCTTTTAAGCTCTTCCGCCTTGTCGTATGCGTCGCCGCCGTTTTTGTAGGCTTCCTCGCATTCGTCTATCAGCGTCTTTGTTTCCTTGCAGGCGTCGGTTATATACCATAAGCTTACGGAGTATGCGGCAATTACAAAAACAAAAAGTATGGCGGCGCTTATCAGTCTTTTCATTGTTTATCCCTCATTTTAATTAAGCTTGTCTCGCCGTATCTGTCCATGGTCATAAGAAAAACATCTTTAATATCGGTGCTGTTTTTCTTTACCGTGCTTTTAATATCTTCCTCGCTTATTTCAAGCGCGTCAAGCGATTCCCTTATAATTTTGCCGTCGCTTATAACAGGCAGCGGCAGCGTTGCTTTTTCCTTTTTAATATCAATATCCTTTACCGTTACGGGCTGCTCGGAGGATTTTAAAAGCACGCTTAGATTACCGTTTACCTCAAGCACGGCATATGCCACGGTTGAAATATCAAAAACGTCCTGACCGCGCAGAAGCTCCACAAGGTCAAGCACAGTCATTCGTACCTGACGCATCATATTTTGGTCTATAACCCCGTTTTTAATAATAACTGCGGATTTTCCGTTCATAATTTTGCGCACATAAAGACTTTTCATTGTAATAACGGAAATAATAATTTCAAGAATAACAAGCATAAATATTGCAACTACGCCGTTTAATATCGGCTGCGAGGTATCCTGAAGCGGTATTGCAGCTATTTCGGAAATTAAAAGCGTTATCACAAGCTCGTTCGGCTGCATTTCTCCGATCTGTCTTTTTCCCATAAGCCTTATTCCGAGCGTTACGAAAATATACAGCACTATGGTTCTTGTTATTGTAATAATCATATAATCACCTTATAGTATTATTACACTTTTATTTAATAATATTTAAGCATTGACAATATTGCCGAGTTATTATAAAATTATATAGCGCTATGCAAGAAAATAATAGAAATGCTGGGATTTAATGAATTTACTTCATCTTAAATATGCGGTGGAAATTGCCAATACAAAGTCCATAAGCCGCGCGGCGGAAAATCTTTATATGGGTCAGCCCAATTTATCGCGCGCGATAAAGGAGCTTGAGGAAAACCTGCATATAACAATATTTAACCGCACTTCAAAGGGAATAACCGTAACGCCCGAAGGCGAAGAATTTTTGCAGTATGCAAGGCGGATCATCGGTCAGGTTGAAGAAGTAGAGGATATTTATAATAATCATATGGCGCCGAAACAGCGCCTTGCGGTATCGGTTCCGCGCGCGAGCTATATATCGTACGCCTTTGCCGAATTTGCAAAAAGCATTAAAACCGACATTCCAGCCGATATATTTTATAAGGAAACAAATTCCTGGCGAACAATAAATAACATTGTTAAGGGCGAATATAATTTAGGTATTGTAAGGTTTAAAGAAACCTTTTCAAAGTATTACCGCTCTCTTTTTGAAGAAAAGCATTTAACGGCGGAGCTGATTACGGAATTTAAGTATAAGCTGTTGGTTTCAAAAAATCACCCCTTAGCAGGTAAGAAGGAAATCAGGGTAAAGGACCTTGAGCCGTATATTGAAATAACGCATGCCGACCCATACGTACCATCGCTGCCGCTTATAGACGTAAAAAAGGAAGAGCTTTCAAAGCACGTGGATAAGCACATTTATATATTTGAACGCGGCAGTCAGTTCAGGCTGCTTGAAAATGTGCCTACAACCTTTATGTGGGTATCGCCCGTGCCGGAGGATCTGTATGAGCGCTACGGTCTTGTTCAGAAGGACTGCATGGATAACGAAAAGCTTTACGAAGACGTGCTGATTTACAGAACCGGCTATAAGCTTACAAAGCTTGACCGTGAGTTTATAACTGCGGTGTGCGACTCAAAACGGAAATATATGTAAATAACAACGGCTCCCCGATATTTTCGTGGAGCCGTTGTTGCCGATAAGGCTGTTATTGCAAGGGGCTTTAAGTCCCTCGGCAATCCGTTTCATTTTTAAGGGGAATACGGATTCTTTCGTGCTATCACTCTTGCGGTGCCCAAAAGTTGTTATTCGCTTGGAGCGCGAACAACTTTTGACCGCGGCGCCCGCCGTTGCTCGCTTCTCTCTGCACTGCAGGCGCTCACAACGTCACTCAGAATGACACACCGTTTAATTATTGAATAACTGTAAAATATGTAATAAGCCGTCGCCTTGTCATTGCGAGCGCCGACGGGCGCGCGGCAATCCGTTTTCTTTTCAGATAATATGATTTTTAACGCTTAGCGGCCGGAATTACAAAAAATCCGGCTTTGTAATTTATTCTTCGCTTTGCGTGCTTTCTGCAATATGAAGCTTTTTAGCCTCGTCCACCTGCTTTAGACCTAAGTTTATAAAGTAAATTATTACTAACCAGGCAAGAACCGTCATTATGATCGGTACGCCGTAGAACGGCAAGTTGATAGGCATATCCCATATTCCGTGCAGAACTATCGGAATAAGGCAGATAAGCAAAAATCTTTTATCGTTAAGGTGCTTTTTGTCAAGCCTGTCAAAGCCTTTAACAAACATAAGCGCCGCGCCCTCGATAGCCGCCCACGCAACATGACCACCGGGGGCTAAAAATCCGCGTAGCTTAATAATTCCCAGCATTGTTTCAAGACCGCTGCTTAAGCCGTATCTTAAAATATAACCGGCAGTTTCAAATGCGGCAAAGCCTGCGCCTACCGCTGCACCTATAAGCAGACCGTTTAAAATATACTTGCACTTTTTATCTCTGAACAGAAATACGGCAACTATCGTAGCTTTAGCCGCTTCTTCAATAAGTCCTACCATAAGCGCGCCGGTATATGTTGAAATATCTGTATTAAGACCGATTTCAAAAAACAAGATCGCAGTGATAAGTGATAAAGAACCGCCTAAAATAAAGTATTCTACTACTCTGTAAAAGGGTATATTCCGGAACACATTTATTTCAAAAAAGAATATAAGCACCGTAACCGGCATTGCAAGCGCTCCCAACATTATCATAGCCGGTAAAAAGTTGGAATTTCCGTATGTTACAAAACCTATTCTTGTGGGAATATATGCAATTAAAAAGAACAGAAATATTTTGAAATAAACCCATGCACCAGCGTTTTTCGGGTTAATATCGTTTATTGCAGGCGTGGTTTTTTCAGTTCCGCAAACAAACACCGCGTCTAAATCGTCTGAGGTGTGCTTTTTGAAGGTACCCTTAAACAGATCCTTAAACGAAACATAACTTTCGGATTTTGCACCGGTAATTTTATCAAGGTTTTCGGTTATTATATTGGTTGCGTTTTTTTTATGCAACGGGCAGCCGCAATGGGGGCAGGTAATGTCTGTATCGCTTACCTCCTTGCCGCAATCTGGGCAAAAGCGCGTTTCGTTTTTATAGCCGCAATGGGGGCAGAATGCCGCGCCTGAGGAAATTTCCTCGCCGCATTCCTTGCATTTAATAAGCGCCATATATTAATTTCCTCCCTTTAAGGTGTTAAACATTACCCGTATTATATCGTTTATATATTCCTGATTAACGTTTTCTTCCTTACTGCCTATCATAAATATTTTATTGTTTATAACTGTGGCGTACCTGTTATCTACAACAAGATGACCGCTTGAATTGTAGGTATACTGAATACCGTAAACCGAATATTGACCGAGATTTCCCTGAACCAAATCTATTGTAATAGCAACATCATTGTAGGTTTTGCGAAGCTCGTCTGTAAAGGCGTTTAAAAACTGAACGGGATTATTATGGCTGTTGCTCCACCCAAGCACAATGTAGGGGATAAGAGCACCTTCGCTGTCTATACTGGCGCCGACATAGGTAAGACCGTTATTATCGGTAAACGTACCGTAAGAGCCGGGTATTTCATATTGAACGCCTAAATTGGTATCGTTATAAACAACATAGCCCTGATTGGTGCCCGGCGTTGCTGCGGGGGTACTGCTGCCGCCTGACGGCTGAGTGCCTGAAGATGGGGCAGGCGAGCCGCTGTCAATACTGCTTGTGCCGGTTTGAGTGTTGTTGCGCTGATTAAGCATATAAAAACCAACCACCACAACAAGCAGACCGAGTATTATATATTTATAATCGATTTTGCCCTTAAACTTTTTTGTGTCTTTGGGCGGTTCTTCGGTCTTTTTCAGCTCATAACCGCATTTCGGGCATTTTTCAGCTTGATCGCTTATATCGTTGTTACATTCGGGACATTTAATAAGTGCCATATAATCATCCTCTCTTTTTACCATTGATTATATCATAATTCTACATATAAAAAAACGCGATTTCCAAATTGGCAATTGCCTATTTGGAAACCGCAGACGATAAAAAATAACCGAAAGCAAAATAAGTGGCTTTCGGTTATAAAAATTATTTAATTATTGAAGTGCCGGTCATTTCCTTGGGCTGAGTGAGGCCTAACAGCTTAATAATTGTGGGTGAAATATCGGAGAGTCTTCCGCCCTCGCGCAGCTCGCAGTCTTTTCCTATAACAGAGAAGGGAACAAGATTTGTTGTGTGCGCGGTAAAAGGAGAGCCGTCCTCCGCAAGCATTTTATCGGCGTTGCCGTGGTCTGCCGTAAGCAGCATTACGCCGCCCATTTTAAGTGTGCTGTCTGCAACTCTGCCAACGCAGGCGTCAACGGTTTCAACCGCTTTAACCGCCGCTTCAAACACACCGGTATGGCCTACCATATCGCAGTTTGCAAAGTTTAAAATAACAACGTTGTATTTGCCCGATTCAATAGCCTCGCATACCTTATCGCAAACCTCGTTCGCGCTCATTTCGGGCTGTAAATCGTAGGTTGCAACCTTAGGCGAAGCAACAAGTATTCTGTCTTCGCCGTCAAACTTAACCTCTCTGCCGCCGTTGAAGAAGAAGGTTACGTGGGCGTATTTCTCGGTTTCGGCAATACGCAACTGTGTCATACCGTTATTTGCCAAAAACTCGCCTAAGGTGTTGTTAAGCTCTTCGGGCTTAAAGGCAACCTCAACGTTCGGCATAGAAGCGTCGTACTGTGTCATACAAACATAAAATACCTTTTGCCTGCCGCCCTTGCGCTCAAAGCCTGTGAAATCGTCGTCAACAAAGGTGCGGGTAATTTCCCTTGCCCTGTCTGGGCGGAAGTTGAAGAATATAACGCTGTCGCCCGATTTTATTCTTTCGGTTCCCGAAACAACGGTGGGTAAAACAAATTCATCGGTAATGTGTTTGCCCTCTTCGTCTATTTCGGTATAGGACTTACGAACGGCCGCCGCCGCGTCGTCTGTCTGTATGCCTTCGCCGTAAACCAAAGCGGCATAAGCCTTGCCTACGCGTTCCCAGCGGTTATCGCGGTCCATTCCGTAAAATCTGCCCATGACCGTGGCAAGCTTGCCTACGCCTATTTCTTTTAATTTAGCGTTTAAGGTATCAATGTAATCCGCAGCGCTTGCGGGCGGCACATCGCGGCCGTCAAGCAGGGCATGAACATAAACACGGTTAAGACCGTTTTTCTTTGCAAGCTCCAAAAGCCCGTAAAGGTGCTCAATATGGCTGTGAACGCCGCCGTCGGATAAAAGCCCCATTAGGTGCAGTGCGCTGTCGTTTTTCTTGCTGTTCTCAATCGCGTCTAAAAACGCCCTGTTTTCAAAAAAGTCGCCGTCTTTAATCGATTTTGTAATGCGGGTCAGCTCCTGATAAACGATTCTGCCCGCGCCGATATTGGTGTGACCTACTTCGCTGTTGCCCATCTGACCGTCCGGCAGACCTACATCCATGCCGGAAGCACCTATCTGCGTGGTGGGCCACTCGGCGAAAATTTTATCAAGCCGAGGGGTTTTGGCGGCTTTAATGGCGTTGCCCTTTGTCTCGGGGTTTATGCCGAATCCGTCCATTATGGTTAAAACAACGGGTTTTTTCATTTGCTTTGCTCCTAAAAAATTATTTGCTTGCCGCCTTAACGATTACCGAAAAATCCACTGCCTTTAATGAAGCGCCGCCGATGAGTCCGCCGTCAACATTAGTCTTGGCAACCAGCTCGTCGCAGTTTTTGGCGTTCATAGAGCCGCCGTACTGAATGGTAACAGAGTTTGCAGCCTCTTCGCCGTAAGCCTCGGCAATAGCGGCGCGGACATAGCCGTTGCCCTCGTCTGCCTGC